>ERZ1292625.1862-Hain-H41-01um-R1-1862-length-22042-cov-4_pt1 | contig 22042 bp, 48 predicted proteins | sample MGYA00564400_ERZ1292625 | MGnify/ENA primary metagenome ERZ1292625 (study PRJEB36523, sample SAMEA6512639) | groundwater metagenome | collected 2019-01-08 | study: AquaDiva: Metagenomics assemblies of 32 groundwater samples
CCCCCCCCCCCCCACTACTATCGGTCATACAGACCTTAATTCCTCGTACGAGGACATGTCCTTAATTCTTCGTGTAGAAGTCAAGGACGCGCTGGACTTCGTATCCATACTCGTTGAATTCCTTCTCTCTTTCTTCGAGAGTGGACCATCCAACGCGCATGAAACTGCCGTCTTCTTCCCTACGACACTTACGTTCGTTAGGGATAGCATTGTAGAGCTTCTGAGCAGGGTCACGGACGGGCTGCATCTTATGTGCATTAGGCCCACCGTTGTTGTAGTTAGCACGCTTCCGCGCCGCCCTAACTCTCCCTCTTACTGGTTCTGGGACTGAGTAAGTAGTTGCCATTGGTTATCCCATTGATGCTAGCCAGAGAGTTTCAACTTCTTCATGCTCTCCAGCCATATCCATGAAGAATAGTTGTGCTAGGAACTCAATGAATGGGTCTGCTTCTTGCTCTATGAAATCAATATCTGAGTATGGATTTACCATGTGGGTGATCCACAACACAGTACTATCAAGATCATTAGTAGCAGAAACTCAAGACATCCTGTACCTGTTAGGTATTTCATATGGTTCCTTAATATGGTAGGCCCGGGTGGATTTGAACCACCGACCTTGCGGATATAAGCCGCCTGCTCTGACCCCTGAGCTACGGGCCTGTAATTTCCCGGGGTCAATTGAGCTAGATTTATAGGCTACATCAAGGTCTAGTTTAGATTTCTATGCCAAGGGAGTCTTTCAATGATAGGTCTACTTAGGTTGCAGAACCTGTACATGAAAGCCCAGTAGAGGATCATAGATCGCTCAGATACTCTGAACTTTGCAGTCAGATACTGGTCTATGTTATCTCTTATCATGGCTTGTGTGCTGTCAACCAGCTGACTCTAAGTTGAAAGTCGTCAAACCTTTCAGCTACAAAGTCGTCCTCTCGTAAGAACTGACTAACTCTGTATATATCTTCTGTTGTACATTGGCATCGGGAAAATTCGACTAAAACATCGAAATCCCCTCTCTTTACTGCTTTACCCATTTCGGAGTGAGCGTGCTGAAGTAATGGGAGAACTTTTATCTTCTCTTGCTCGGATCGCGCTTGGTTCTCAAAGATGGTTTGGTCAGCATACCATTTTGCTACTGGGAATGTGATAGTACCTACTATCATTCTAGCCACCTTACCAAGATACCCTTGGGATTCTCTGGGTTGATAGTAATATTCTTCCTACCAAGCAGTGGATGAGTTACCTCAAGTGAGGCTATCTTATCTGGTACATCAAGCTCAGTGACTTGCATGTTCTTGATTACACCGCGGGTTGTACCTTCCATGCTGATGATTGCATATGCAAACAATGAGCCAGGAGCATAGTCGTTTGCGGTTACTGCTACACGAATCCTAGCCATTTTTATTCCAGTGGTGGAGACGGTGGGAGTCGAACCCACGTCTTGAACAGATTTTAGATTCTACGTTACGTCGCCTGCCATCGATTAAGGTCCGAGGCAACCTTTATAAGCTTTGCTTACTGTCATTACGTATATACTGGCTTGTAAACTCCGTAATTAGTTTACATCAGGAAGTCCTGGATGACGCCTAACACAGTTCGGACTAACTCCTGTGTTAAACGGCTTTTAGTTGATTACTCTAAAAGACTAGGCAGCGAGACGGACAGAGTCAGTCTCGACACCATAATGATCGCTGTTGTTTGCATTTCTGCGTTTGGATTTTTGAGGCTCTTCCTGCCTACGACGCGCTTCCTCTTACTCTACTTGCCCAATCGATACCATTACGTCCCCTCAAGAAGCCAGGCGCCGTTAGGCGCCTAGGCTAAAGGTTTCTCTGATCCTGGTAGAGGATTCTTGTGGAAGTCCTCCTACGAATACAACTCTATTTCTTATCAAAGATGGTGCCTCTATCTTAAGGCCATCTCGTTCAAAGATAAAGAGCTTGATGTCATTATCTACAATTGACTGTAGTACATCATCCGTAGCAACACCATACTTAGGATCTTGAATCCTTATGAAGGTGTCAGCACCTATTGCAAATGCAGAGCCTGCCCGGAACCTCCACTTATCACATAACAGAGCTAGTCCATTAGTGATTTCAACATGTGCCCGACCAAAGAGCTGTAGAGCTCTTTCGTCAGCTTCTGCTGGCGTGAGAACACCCTTATCAGGATGATTACGTTCAAACTGAAAGATAGGATAGTATCCTAAGTCAGTCATTACCTGAGCCATACGTAGATGGCCTTCGTGAACGGGATTACCAGATAGGGGGATGATGGCTACTTCATTTGCTTTGAAGTTTGACGCTACGCGGAGCTTATCAGAGTATGTCTGTACATAGTTGGTCCCTGATGAAGGGAAATGGCTATAGACAGGATAGGTGATGCGAAGTCCGCCCAGACCATTGTCAGTGAAATCTAAACTCCATACCTTACCAGGTAGCTTCTCATCGAAAGTCAGATACTGACTATGAGTAAAGCTGTGGATGAGGTTAAGAGCACAGAAGACAATAAAGTCTTCTTGAGTCTCACGTGTCCAACCCTGCTTCTCAAAGACAACTCGATGTAGCTTAGCTATATGTTTGCCATCAATGATAGCCCGAGCAGCTATGAAGACTTGGTCAGCTCCCTTTCGCTCTCTACTTGTTTGTACGGCTCCTGTAATAGCTATAGCTAAGTCTCCTTCCTGAGAGATAGCAAGCGACTCAGCCGCCTTGATGGCAACACGGGCACTTACTGACTTACATTCAGGACACTTTACTATAGTATCAAGGTCGTCTGTAGCATAGGGTATATGCCAAGAGTACAGAACTTTAGATAGGCCGGGCCGGAATAACCGGCCCGGTATCGTGAGTCCTACTCCTGTGGAGATACCCCTGACAAGAACAGTGTGTTGCGCTATCAAGCGCTTTACCTGCTCTTCAATCAGGTGATCGAACATTACAACCTCAACGCAGGCTCTGCCTGAGCGATGAACTCATCTAGAGGGGAACTGATAGTATGATTATCTAGCTCCTCATCAGAGAGTTCAGTTGGGAACCTACCTGCTAGGAAGGAAGTGAGGATGTAGTCGATACACTCGGTATCCTCATCGTTCTTACCACGGCCAAGGATCATGACCTCGCCCATAGCAGGCATCACAACGATAGAACCAGCGACAGGAATCTGTCGGAGTCGCTCGTAGTATACTTCACGGGCATCCCAGCCATCTCCTCGGCCCTTGCGGTAGCTTACAAAAGCCACAGCAATCAGCAAGACAATAGCTAGAATGAATGCAATTCCTGTGATCATCGACGACCCCTCGAGCCAGAGGACCTGACACCGCTGCTACGGCTACTCGTACCAACGCCACTAGATCGCTTCGTAGAAGCTGAAGTTGCCTTGGTGCTAGTACCAGAAGTAGAGCTAGACGTTGCCGAAGGAGACTTCGTGCTTGTCGTTGCAGACGTATACGTAGTCTTTGTGGTGATCTTCGAAGACGAAGCAGAGGTTACAGGAGCCTTGTAGGTGCTCGTGTAATAGCTCTTACTTGCAGTCGAAGGCGTGTAGCCAGAGGCGTAGTAAGCACCTCGACCATAGTCTGGCGTAGAGCTATACCACGTATGGTAGTGACTAGAGGTACCACCATTACTGAATAGCAGATACCACATCAGCCATTCGTTGTCGATACCAGAAGACCCAGTGGCCTGAGCAGGCATGTCCGTCGAAGCCACAGTAACTGCGGCCTCTCCATCCATACAGCCGGTACTTGAACACAGGATGGTGCCAGCCTTCAGTGTACCATCAGTCTCAGTGTACGTATACGAACACTGAGTGTATCCATTGGCAACAGCCTCAGGCATACAGATAGGGCCATTCGGGCTCTTCGTGCCATACAAGGCCTTGACGTACTCGCTACCCTTGAGAGTAGCCTTCGCAGGGTCGAATGCCTCTACACGAGCCTTTACGACCGTAGGAGACTGACCGTTGATGGTGCCACCAGTCTCAGGTGCACAACCGAGGAGGATGAGGAGAAAAGCGATGAAACGCATGTTATTCCTTGTGGAGAGAAAGGATCTGTTCCCACTCTGCGGAAGTGATCATCTTGATCACACCTTGGTTGATTAGCTCGAGATACGGTGAATCTTCAGGAAGGAGAATACCGTAGTACTGGATGGTATCGCTGAGCCTGACAGGATCAGCATCAGGGAAGGTGGCTGTGATGAGCGACTCATCGTGGAGGATCGTAGCTCCATCGTGATAGGCTGCCCACAGTTCCTTCTCGGTTTCTACAGGCTTGTTCTCATGAGACAGTAGCCTGAGTAGAGCTTCCGAAGTACTGTCCTTGAGGACAACAATCTCTTCACTGGGAAGATGATTGACCGTAGTTACCTTCTGAGGTACTGCTCCATTGAGACCATTCAGTACCCATCCCAAGAATAGGAGAGATACAATCTGCCAGAACATAGCTAGGGTTCTGCCTGCAACAGTCTTGGGAGCCTCATCACCGTAACCTACAGTTACTAGAGTTGTGTTAGCCCAATAAGAACCGTCGAAGAGGTGTCGTGCGAACTCACCAAAGGTATTCTTCTCCGTCTTCTTCTCAATAGCTGAGTAGAGGAGGCCCATGGTAAGAACGGCGCCAGCCATGGTGAGGAGACTACGCCATGCCCCCATAAACCATCTACTTACAGTACTTAGATACCCTTTGGTATCAGGACCAGCATAAGCTAGATAGTCCACTGTGTACGCGTGTGAGAAGTCGAACTTCTTTTCCCGGTCGGTAGTGATGGTAACGGAAGGAAGATAGACATCGATCTTTCCAGTCTGAATAGCCGCCATTCTCTGAGAGAACGGGATCTCTTCGTACTTGATGATCCAGTCGTTGTCATCAGCAATCTCTTCCATGAGATCAACTGAGATACCAGTCCATTCCCTACCTGCTCCTCGATAAGCATATGGGAAAGAGTCTTCTACTCCTGCCTTGATTTCAAGGGCAAGTGCGGTAGTTAGAAGCAAGAGCATGTTTCACCAGGAAGTATTGTTCATGAAGTAAGGCGCCGTCAGGCGCCTTATCTTACTCTTGAACCTTAGGAGGATTCTTACGTACCTCCTGCTCATTGGCCAACCTGTGACCACCATAGAGCACCTTGATGAGGTCCTCGATGGGAATCTCAGGGAGGGCCTCCCTGGCGATGATCAGATCAGCTACGCCGATCTCACGACTAAGTCGGTTCTTTTCCACTGTCTCTCCGTGAATTGAGTAGTTTTATAAGGATTAAATGACTCGATCGTTGTCACTTGTCTTACTACAAACCCTAAGAGGGTCTCAGCCTCTTAACCAGCAGGAACTCAGTCTGTGAAGACCTTTGCTGTTTGTTGGTGCGCCTGAAAGGAGTTGAACCTTCACGGGTTGCCCCACTGGTTCCTAAGACCAGCGTGTCTGCCATTCCACCACAGGCGCATATTTAGAAGACTGGCATATCCTTACCACACACTGCGCATACTACTGAAGTCAGTAGCTGACAGGGACGGCAAGTATGTGCCTTCTCTTCTGGGATCTCAAACTTCCTCTTAGGAGCATACTCGACAGCATCCAGCATGTCAGCGTAGCTCCTACCCCAACCAGGAGGTTGACCAGCATATGTATTTCCACTAATGCTGCGATTCGTTAGGTTAGGGGGATTTCCATTCCATCCAAGATACTTGTTCCACAGTGTACCGGTACATTGATTAGCTAGTGTATCGGCAAGCTCTTTATCAGAGACAGCAACTGTCTTGCTTCCAAAGTACCAGCAGTTTACTGCATTCTTAGTATATATGATGGGATTTGATGCAGGATATCTGAAGCTTGTAACAAGCTCGGACCCAGGTCCAGCATCAGCGAGATCATCGAAGGAAAAGCCAGGCATCTTTTCACCATAGGAGATACGGTTTATGAGGGTGACCGTAAACCTATGCAGCGTTCCCGAATCTGCACCTTCGTGTCGTTACCCGATATACCGAACGACGAACGATCTATCTGGGCCCACCACCGGAGCCGCACTTGGGAACAAGTGGAGGTCGGTACTTGGGCTCACTACACTTAGGGCATCTATCAAGATGTGAGCTGTATTCATGTCTACAGACACATCTGATTGTACCTGACTTTGAGAACATTTTCATAGTGGCTGCTCCTGTGGGATTTGAACCCACGATTTTTCCGGTAACAGCGGAACTCTTTAGACCGGGCTAAGATAAAGAGCAGATATCACTAACGAACGCGATTTACACACTTCTGGAAGGCACCTACACCATTATCCCTATCAAAGCTACCTTCGTCAACGAGGTTCTTGCTAAGATCGGTCTTGATGAGATGACCAAAGAGGTAATCATGATAGGCTTCCACAGAAGTTGCTCCGAAGCCATGCTTAGGAAGCGTTTCAAGCAACCAATCCTTGGTAATGCGGTTGGGACCAGCAGTACCGAACTGACGAGCAGCGGGGGCCACAACTGTGTTGTTGTAGAGCTCAGTGAGCAAAGCAGCCTTGTCAATTCCAGTGATGTCAATCATTTCTTTTTCCAGAAGTTTATGTTCCATCTGTTAGCTGATGGAACAGCTTGATGTAGATTCTTACAGTTGAACCTTACTAGATCACCTGGTGCTAACTCAAGTACATGAGAAGCTTCTCCAGTTGCTGGGAAGTCATTAGTATTAGGAAATGCACCGAATGATTGGCGATTATTCCAGTAGCTAAACTTACAGGTTCCTGAGATATTCCAGGCCATTGCCTCATATGTAGCATATCCAGCATCTCTATGTGGAGAAATGCCTATGGCATTGGCGCCGGAGTATGTACAAAGACAGTAGTCGAAGTCAAAGCCAGTAAGCTCATGTAGCTTATCCCAGTCATAGTCTGTTATGGCAAGGGCAGGCCGTATCTCAAAGGGAGCAAAAAGCATTGGTTCATAACGAAGCCATACTCTTAGTCTTCCTTTGGCATAATTGCTTACATCAGGCCTGAGATGTGGCCTAACATGGTACTCAAGCCACGTTAGTGCTTTTGTACTGTCTACATGAGTGACTTCTATCATGGTGGACCTCTTGGGACTCGAACCCAAAACCTCGAGCTTAAAAGGCTCTTGCTCTACTCTATTGAGCTAGAGGTCCTGGGGGTACGCGCAGGTATTGTCCTACCTTTTCCCTATGCCTAGGTTGTTTTCACTAGAAAACTTCCGTACCCATGGTTGGCCTGGTTGGATTTGAACCAACGACATCTTCCGTATCAGGAAAGCACTCTAAACCAGGCTGAGTTACAAGCCAATAAGGGGACCGGCGTCAGCCGGTAATCCCCCAGTAAACGAGAGTCACAACAGTAGCTACAGCCAGACGAGCATATAGCTTGTAGATGAGGAACGCTGCAATATCGAAGGTAAGTCCCCGACGGGTGACGTCAATGAGGAACCAACCGAAGTAAGCAGCCATGAATACCGCCCAGATAGGCATATGATCTCCGAATCAAGGATAAGCCGGCGTCAGCCGGCTTATTTACTTACCCCGATGTACGAGATAATCGAAAGCCCTACCTACATGGTAGTTGCTATCTCCATCTCGAAGCATATTTGCTGACAGTCGAGCCATCAGTAGATTGTGCGGCTTGATGTCCTGGATTAGACCATTGATGAGAGGTGCTTTCTCGGCGAGACCTTCCTTACGAAGCTGTTCTACTTCGTTAGGAAAACCCTCAAGAGCTAATGCAAGCTTAACCTTTACATCAGCACTGACTGTCATGTCTGCATCTACATGCTGGAGTAGGTCTAAGATGTTCATGTCAGACTCTGGATAGCCCATACCATGGGCGCAGTTGTCATCATGATAGCGTCACTGAGTCCACTGAGCTCAATCAGCGTACCAATAAAGGTAATAGCTGAGAAAAGCCCGCTGACTACTAGAGCAGCTACTGTCCAGCCTTCTGAGTCTCTGTCTTGGATACCCTTATTAAGCGCCTGGAAGCACTTACGGGAGTACCAGAACGCGGTACCACTGAAGATCAGTAGAAGTACTGCGTAGCTGATAGAGTAGATGATGAGACCAACACCGTACATACTGATCTGAGTTGCAATCAGCTGGATTGCATCAGAAGCCAGTGGGACGCCGCCTTCAATGGCGGCCTTGAACTGCTCGGTAACGTACTCCACAGTAGGGTTTACGTCGGATACTGGCTATGCGCACTGAGGATCTGCGGCGAGGGCGAGGGATAGAAATAGCATTTTTTCCTTTGCATAGGTTTCGTCGAAACCAGGCTAGATCAGGAGGGAGAAAATAGAGGTGGAACCTGTACCTAAGACCTGAATAGAGTTTTTGTAGCATTAGTCAGGACATACAAGAAGGTATTCTATTTGATGCTGTCTCATATAGGATCCTGTAGGGTAGAACACACCAATCGGTACGGGTTTCTTTGTGGACAGAATGAGGAACCGTCCTTGTTCTTCCTTTTGAATTATCTTACCTATGTGGAAGATGTATCTCAAAGAATATGGTGTTTGTATGAAGAGCATGGTGACCTCGATAGGATTCGAACCTACAACATTTTCCTTAGGACGGAACTACTCTATCCAGGTTGAGTTACGAGATCAGGTATAGAGATCAAGCACGGCAGAGACTTGCATCATTTCTTAGTCCTATGTTTTACTAATACTGTTACTCTTTCCCGAGGTAGTCATGTTTCGTAGAGTACAAGAGTTTATCAGAGGCTTAGTAGAAGATACTAAGAATCTCTTTAATAGACTTCTGTTGGTCTTTAAGAGACTAGAGTCTATTTCTGAGATTGATGAGAAGCTTGAGCTAATTTTGGCTCAGCTTACGTTAATCCGTGAACAGGGAGATGAAATGGCAAGACGGATCAGTGAGGATCTATCAGCACTAGAGGCAGAGATTGCCAATCTAGATGCTATAGTATCTCAGGCTGTTGCTGAGATTGCTGCTCTTCGTGCAGAAGCTGAGGTTTCTGATGAGGATGCAGCACGTCTAAGCGCAGTTACAGATGCTGTGCGTGCTTCGGTAGCTGACCTAACGGCAGCTATCGCTCCGGAGACTGAGCCAGTCTAACTGGTTAAGAATCTGGAGTATGGACGGCGGGGCTTAACGGCCCCGCCGTTTCTTATGGGCGTGGGCTCAGGTTGCTTCCCCACTAGCCGGCATTCATACCTCATAAGGATTTCAGGTTCATCGAGCCACGAACTAACGCTACCTCTCCCCCTACTATCCCTTTAGCCGTTGCATATAGTCTGCAGAACTTTACTTAAAGGTGCTCTCCTAGGTAATCAAGAGCGTGGACACCCACTACCACGTGTGTCTTACGGTGTTTTCGGACGTCCCTCTGTCATAACTAGAGTTACTAGTATATACAGGAGTCCCATACCTACTTGGTTATCAGTATGGATACTTACACCGAACCAAACCATATTTATTCGTGATGAGAAATATCCCTTATTCTTACTCATGTAATAGAGTAAGTCAACTATTCAAATTGGTCCTGTGAACAAATAGGAATAGGTAGATGGGCCCGGAGGGCCTCTGCCTGAGTTTCGGTCATGAGGATGTAACAGGCATCAGCGGGTCCATCATAGACCATGCCGCTAGCCCATAGTGCTTCCATGGCAGCACGGGCAGTACGCCATGGGCCAGCCTGATTTCCAGGATGATCCCACCATTCACAGACCTCAAGAGAGTCCTCGAAATAGAACCTGTACATTAGATCCTCACCCAGTGAATACGTTCGTAATCACGTGTGATCCAAACGTAGGTTCCCTTTGGGGTATTGTTTTCGAAGAGTGCCCAGGGTGTTTCCCTCTGGATACCAGCGAGATGGAGCTGCCAAGCGAAGTCAGAGTTGACACTCATGGTGCCTACTCGTTCACACTTGGCAATGAGTTCCATGTCATGGAGAAAGCGAGCTGCGAAGTCGGTACGACTCATACTAAACCTCATAGTCTGTAGGGTCTTGACCTTTCCAGACTTTGTTACCTATTTGTATGGTCCATGTACCGAAGAACTCCTGGATAAGTATCCCTTCCGAGGATACTGCTCCGTCTTCTACTATGTACCAGTCTTGAGAAGGCCACATGATCTCTCCGCAGGAGAGAGCATATAGCTGGAAATGAGTGTGATTCACTAGGTATTGTCGATGGCGATGAGGAACTCACCCCAATCGATTATGTTACCGAAGTTAGGATGGGTTGGATCATCACAGATCTCATTAGGTCCCCATTGCTTCCACGCACCTTCTGCCATTCCATGCTTGGTGCCAGCAATGACTAGCCAGGTACCACTATATCCATAGGGATTCAGGATACGTTCAAGCCTGTAGATACCAGGTGGATAGGTAACTCGACGTGTCTGGCCGCCTATCTGTCGTTTTTCACGTGAGCCATCAATGAGCTCCCATGACCTCAAGAGAGTTGCTGTCATGTGTCCTCTAGATTTTCATGAAGTAGGCGCCATCAGGCGCCTACCCTACGGGTTGATTGCCACAGGTATCACTACCTGACGGACTTGCCAGACACTGTGGTGACAGATGATCTCATCGAAATCAAGATGACTCATTTCTTGAGCAGCCTCTTCTTGTGTTGGAAAGAGGTACATCTGTTTGTCTGAGAACCCCCATTCATCATCCCAGATAATGTATGATGGAGGTTGACCTTTTGTTTCACCCATGATGCAGAAGAGTATCTGATACATGCGGCTCCTGAAGTGATGGAGTGAGGACCTTGTCACGGGTATTACATGGGCTAGATGATCTCGGTTTGACTTTTCCGACGGACTCTAACACGTCATGCCACCTCGACTCCAAGCTCATGGCAGTTGCCTGCAAATTGGACAGTGGTTCTAGAAAGACTGTCTCGTCACCAGGCAGAACCTGGCCGCTAATGCATTCATGAGCGCCTCTGTCGCTAGAACAGAGGAGATTATGGGATATGAGGAACGTTCAGCAGATGTAGGATAACTCCATACTTTGCTTTAGTTCCTGCGCAGATGTAGCACTTGTTATCACGCTGGGTACAATCAGAGACTGTACATGGTGCATCCCAATAGGCAGGTAAAAGGTTACCTGCTGCATTGAGGATATGTTGTGCTGGACCAAGACTCGGACAGTTATGAGGCATACTATGTCCGTGCCAAGCTTGAACATTGTAATGTCCGCAGATACAGATCCAGCCAGGTCCTCCAGCTAGTACATTGGCCTTGATCTTGCACAGTCCACAGGTTTCACCTGAGAATCCGGGCCAACAGTTCCATGTGCAGATAGCTTCAGCTATTTTCTCTGGAGTCCACATGAAGGACTCAACAGTAGAGCGGGTCATCGTGTTCTCCAATATGGTGTCCTAAGGTGGTACGTACCCACTCTAACTCCACGAGGTAACCGGTTTATGGACCCCTGAGGCAAAGGACGTGATGTATAGGTCAAGCATCCCTATGTGGTGGCCTCTATGCAGAAGATAGTTCAAGCTACCTGAAGCCACTTTGGAGAGTTCATTGCCCGCTAAGGCTAGGGGTATTGCTGCATAAGCAGGGTTGCGATCCCTGAACCCTCACAGTTTGTCTTACTCACACCCTAAGAAGTGTCTGTTTGTGGATTCGAACCACTTGAGTATCCCCCAGGTTGTTTTGTAACCTGCCAGTGCCACGGTTGATCGCCCTTCGAATGGCTTAGAACCTAACTGGATTCAACAGACATAGTTTTTTTGGCACTGGGAGCTTAGGATTCTCTATTACGATAACGGCGCACAACCATCGCTTCGTACTTCGCTTACCAGTTTTACCTAATCCTTAGACCATAGAAGTTTTGATCTGACTGACTTCTGCAGTACTGTTCAAGGGGATTATCGAGTTGATCAGTAGCCCGTTCGTTAGATAGTAGAGTTATGGGCATATAGCAAACCGCGCCTCTTTCACCTGCTATTTGACTATCTATATTCCTGTAGTTTATCCCTAATAACTACACCGTTCCTACTATAAGTAGGCATAGGTAGTAGTGGATTAGGAGTATTTGTATCATCCATGATCTCAATAGGTACGAAGGATACACGTACGAACGTGCGAATCGTACCTTCAGGTACTTCAGGTCGCAGATGAATGCAATATGGGTCAATACAGTAGATTCTGTTGACTCCAAGTGCTCTTTGATCTGAAGTACCTACCTGAGTTTGGATATACTTATGAACGTTATGCCTGAGTGGATTGAAATCCTTAGGAAACTCAATAGCTTTGCTAATGTACCTTGTAGGATAAACATTAGTAACTATATAGTTTTGCTCAGGAAGGTGGTTGATCTTTGTGCTAAAGCCGTCAGTGTGTGGTACATCATCAGTTTCTGATGTCACTAGTCCATGACGAACAGTGATATAGCAGGCAAGATGACGGATCTTAACTACTCTCTCCTGATAGTCATTAGCTATCATGATAATAGGTGTGGCCCAAGCTAGTTCATACGGGAGGCAGAACTCGCCATGACCATGTCGAATTATCATACGTAGGATGTACTGGTGATCGTACGGACACTTAACCCTGTATCCACTGACGAAGTCAGGAGAGTTCCTTTGATTGAAGAACTTTAGGTCAAGCACGTGTCTTGCTCTTTGACATAGAGTATACATGGGCTTCCTAATCGAATGAGGACCACGTTGGGTTCGTGGATCACACTTTACTTGCTATCCTCATATTACAAGGTACTAACTTTGGCGACTATCCCGCCTATAGGTGAGGATCTTTTGAGGTGCGGCCCTGATCTCTATCCTGTGGCTCCTCGGACCTATTAGTACTGACAGGCATTAGTAAGAGGCTGTAGTTCAACTTCACAGGTATCGCCACCTTATCTTACCAGAGCTTGATTTTACTAAACCAAGAAACTGTCTATGTTTAGCTATTCTTCCCCGCTCAGAGGTGTACGCTCTAATTCGAACTCATCGTACGGACCTAATAGACCTGAGCATAGCAAGGTTTTTACATGATTGTCGTTTCATCCGAAGCCTTGCTATCTTCAATGAACACATGATGGCAATCATATATCGGAATAGTGTAATCACCGACCTGTGGCTGCTTACTAACGCTTATCCCACGGATTTTAGGATTCAGCCGTTACCCACTTTGGAATGTTTATGGTTCTGTACGTAATATATCTCGCGATAACGTCAACTACGTACATTCCTTACCTACATACAACCGTACATCATTAGCATGACCCACTCGTCGGTTGCTCTAAGAAGGGGGACTCTTAGATTAGGGTACACTCTAGAGCCTCATGAGGCTCTTACCCTGCGGAACCTGATGTACTAACGAGCACTACTACTTTTTTATCTGGCTCCGACCTACTCAGGTCCAGCTTTGGTAGCCTATAGGAAGAGAATAGGTTATTCTCCTATATGCAGCCGCGGAGTAGCCACCGCTTCCCCATCTCTGGGGCACATGTCTGGTCTAACCCTGTCCTCAACCAGAAGAAGTCTTAGGGGGAAAATCTACTTGTTGTAATCGGTTAGGATCCTTAGATCCCCACAATCTGACATGTAGTAGATAAGACTCTTACCAAGTATCGAAGTGTACTAGTATATGACCTCGTCAGGTTACTAGTGGGTTTCTTGGATTACCCAGCGATTTAACCACCTATCGCGAAGTACGTACACTGACTTTATACGAGATATAATCAGTGTGTGAAGAGAGCCGACTCCTGTGAGTTCCTACATGAGTCTATTGAGTTTATGCACTGGCGAACAGCTCTAATGAGACACATCACACGCCAGTCGTCGTTTTGATTATCCAGGGGGTAGCTGGAATAGATGTGCTTTCGTTTCTAGCATCTCAATATTGTCACTTTGATCCAACCACTTGGTATCCTCAAAGAAATCATCGGCTAAAGGAATGTCACGTTAGCAAGAATTACCTCAGTAATCCTACCTACCCTATGGTCTTCATCTGGAGTGCGGACAGTCTCTAGCTTAACTTGGAGCATCCAGTTGTATGCTCCATCACCTCTCCTGGGGTGATAGTAGACGCCTTTTACTTCTCCAGAGACACTGCCTACAAAGGCATCAACATACCAGGTGACCTTAGATCCAAGGTAGTTGTGAGTAAGAGTGTGTTTTTCCATCTTTGCTCTTGTAAGGGAAGGGCTTCTCACCCTATTGGAGATGTTCGTAAGGCATTAACGCGCGCTGCCTGGTTTGCTAAACCCATCTCTAACTTGCCGTTTGCTGATTCCTCAGGCTTCGGTACTTTCTCTTACACACTGGTCACCCAGATTCGTTTGAGAATAGGTTGTAACCTAAGTAATTCTGTTTAGTGAAGTTAACGTTACTGCTTTATTACAGAAACCACAGCAGCACTCGCGGGGGTTTGTCCGTGCAACCCTCAAGACAATCGTCGGCCCTGGATTACGTCCACGAGGACGAGCACGACAGCGGCGATCAACAAGAGATGGATAAATCCACTCATGGTAACGCTACTGACGAGCCCTAGGGCCCAGAGGACGAGGAGCACGACAGCAATGGTCCACAACATTCTTTCTCCTAACGACAGGGATCGTTCCAATCATCATAGATAGGCTCCCATCTACCGTTTTCATAGCGCTTGTGAGTGCCATAACGGTCGTGGAATTCATCTCCTTCACGGGAATGTTCCCCTGAAGACTCTTCTGCTGGTTTATTACTTCTCTTGTTATCGTAGTTGAGTAAGCATCGGTCATATGCTGCCCGGCGCTCACTATCAGTACCTTCACAAGAGAATAGAATACGTAGATCTTCGATCAGGTTGTCCCGATTCATTTGTCCTCCATGTAGTCACAGAAGCAAACGAATGCGATTCCAGTTATCTCGATGAAGAGAACTGTTATACAGATACCAAAGAAGATCCATGTAAGATCTTCCCGGTTACAGAGGTGAGCTATGAACGCACCTACGTCGAATGCTCCTGCTATACAGCTAAGGAGGATTACAACGTCTATTCTGTCCATCTATGGAATACTCTTTGTCATGATCGTGACCTCATAGAGTAGGGGCCCGTCAGGGCCCCTATCTTAGGACTTCTTGATGTTGATCTTGCTGGCACTCGAAGCCACGGCTGCGTTCACGTTCAGAAGCAGGGTGAAAGCCTGATCTTCAGTGAAGCCTGCGGCGATGAAGGCCTGATAGGTATCGAACTGCATGGTAGCCACAGTCTGGCGCCATCGCGGCCCAACCGTAGTCTGCTCCAGGGCATCAAGGATGACAGTGCCCGCCTCGTCAAGGACCTTGGCAAGCGCTGCAGAAGCCTGAGGCTTCACGATGCCGTAGATCTCCAAGAACGGAGCGGCTTCGTCGATCTTCGCCTGGAAGCTACGGATGGTGTTGATGACCTCCAGCCGCTGTTCGATGACAGTAGCACGAGCACGAGCTGCATCACGGTCAGCCTGTTCGGCCTGGTAGTCTCGGATGGTTCGCATGAGCTCGCCATGCTCCGTACGAAGGGCTTCCATCTCGGCCAACATTTCAGCAGTCATTAGAGTGAGCATTCGGTTATCTCTCCGGTTGTATCGTCTACGAGCCAGCCTTCCCCGTGAAAGCCAGAACATCTAAATACAGTACCTGGGTAGTCAGTACTCTTCGTTACCTTTTGGTTATGGTAGTGACCATAGAACCAATACGGGGGTAGGTAGTCAGTTGCTCTACACACAGAACCTAGATTCTGTGAGACGTAACTTACTGGCAAACCAGATAGGGGATTGATGTCATTCCCTATGTACATTGGGTTGCAGAAGCTTGGGCCATCGTGGGTAAAGACGTACTTAGGCTTTTTCTCATTAAGTACATCACAGAAGGCTTGGAATTCTTCGCGCGAGGGTGCCTCACCTGCCCACCAGTCCTTATTGGGGACACGGCCACTAGTGTGCTCGATTCCGTTGAATCCGTTCCTTATACCTGGTCCTGCGTCGGAAGAAACGGCACCACCGAAGAATAGCATGCCGCCAAAGATATCCTCAAAGTGAGGTCTTGGTGTAGCTACTACTCCTGGAACATACTGGATTAGCCCTGGTCCTTGTACTTCAATAAGCTTGTCACGTCTATTGTAGTTATCATGGTTGCCAAGGATAGATATCCAGAATGGCCCTGCGCGGCCTTGTCTGTTTCTTTTCTCGAAGTATCGGGTGATCCGACAGTCTTCTCCAGGCCAACATATACCAAAGTCGCCCACCTGGATGACCCATAGTATGTTATTTCTTACACACCATTGATCGATCCTAGCGAGGTCTTTGATGCGACCATGAAGGTCGCCAACAACTAGGAATCTCATTAGGTTTACCTTTCGTAGATCTCATGATAGATGATGATCTCGAAATTATCTTCGCCTATCTTAACACGCCTCCAGCGTGCTGGAATGCGTCTCTCCTCAAGACAGCGAAGACTCTCAAGGAGGGTACTTTCTCCCTTTATGTAGGAGAAGAAAATATGGTACATGGCTCTCACGGCGTTACAAGGGTCATTGCTGACCCTTGTAAGCTCCTGCAGTAACTTTTACTAATGGAATGAGCAACCCATTTCTTTATCACATGTAGGTTACTACTTCCTACACCAGATACATACTATATCAGTTCAAACTGAAGATTAGGAACTGTCTTTGGATGTATCTGTTATGCTGCTCGAAGGGGAGGGTCAGGGTTATCACTGACCTTCTGGATCATAGCAAAGATGTTCTTTACTACGGTCTGTCCCTCGTCGGGCACGATTTCTACTGGATATGAAGACCAGAGAATCGTATTCGTTATGTCGCGAACAACCCAGACTTCTTTTTGATCGAAGTCTAACCATGTATCACCTGGTACACAGCTGATACTCACACGGGTATCAAATGGGAGATGTTCGATTACTGGAGCGGCCCAGCTAAGCCAGGTGTCTGGATGAAGGGCGCACTGGTCTAGCCAGTCTACGGTGATTTGTAGAGGTTCCACACCCGCTCCTTCTCTACGCACCAGGCATAGGCTGCAGTCTTGTCTTCAATGGAAGCATCGAGATAGAACTGACAACCACGAGCAGGAGACCATGCAACTTCAACTGCTCCTACCCCACCTGTGGTCTGACGCATGTTTTCACCAATACTGACCCTGGCATGCGCATAGTGGATGATTGAAACCAGACAGAGAGCCACAAAGGCTAGATATACCTTAGCCGGCCATGGCATCGGTGTGGGTTTATCCATGTGACCTCCGAGGACAAGGGCGCGTCAGCGCCCCTATCTAAAGCAGCTTTAAGGTGCTATCTGTGATGATCTGACCGTGATCAAAGCCCATCTTGTAGGTACAATCGAGTACTCTGTCTAACGGTAGTAATGATGTGAGTAAAGCATCATCTCCACCATAGGCCTTACGAGCTAAGTTCTCATCGAGAATACACCCGTAGGCTATTGATATTACATGAGATCTTGGATCGCGATCTTTCTTGCCATAGACTCCAACAAGAGTCATGTCAGGAGCTTGATCAAGATGAGTTTCTTCAAGTAACTCACGTGGGGCGGCATCTTCGGGATCTTCGTTGTAATCTACGAATCCACCTGGTAGGCAATAGTAGCCTACATTATAGGGTGGGTTCTTACGTGAGATTACAAGTACGTACCATCCTACGTCAGTAGGGTTGGGTCCACGTTGTTCAGGATACTCCTCTTGCCAGCCCTGAAATACATCAGGATCGGTAATGAGGATTAATATCACGTTATCTACGGCTACTGAGGACTTTAGTCTAGTTTGGATTTCATCAACAGTAGGCAAGGTAACTCCTTAGAGCAGATAGGCCGCATCCGCGGCCTATCCTAATTTGTACACGATTGCATTTCGACGTACCATACTTAGTCTTTCAACTAGACTAAGCAAGTGTGTCTCAACACATGCTCTCGTTACCTCAAAATCAGTAATGTTCACTGAGATAGAGAGGATCTGAGCAAGATCGTTAGCAATCGTCTGAGCTTGATGAAGATCATCAACTCCAATGATTGGATGGATAGGTGCTATGAGACACCTATCGAAGTACATCACACATACTTCGTAGTTAGAAACACGTTTGTCACAGCACTCAAGATACATGACCTTGAGTACAGGTACATCAGTGTTCTTATACATTGCCGGTGAGTAAGCAACGACCTCAATCATGAGCGCTTCTGGATAAGGATGACACCACGTGCAATACACATGGCACACACCCCTACCCCGAGGATGATACTGAGAGACTCTAGGACAACCATGGATTCTCCCTTAGTACAGCCTCAACCCTATCAGGATTGATGATAGAGCATGTGACATGAGGCACATCATACTCGGTTAGAATAGCATCCATTCGCCTCGCGGCATCTGGATTTCCACTGTGGATTACGACAGGTGTATTGCGAGCAATTAGCCAGTAGTTGCAGACGTCCACTCCGTTTGTATCTGGCATATCATGGTCACACATAATGAGATCAAACTTGACGGTCTTTTGTGTAAACCAGTGATTCAGCTGCTCAAATCCACAGGCTGGGATTACAATCCAGTTGCTATCCCACTCGATTGTCTTGATACGATCTGCGCAGTCATCAATGAAGAGGATGTATTTCATGGCATAGATCCGGTACGTTACGATGTAGCCATTCCAAGATAACTTGGCCATGACATACTGGGGAGTAGGGGACACTACCGATTGTCTGACCGGGACGAGCACAACAACAGATTAGTGGCTTCCCAGCAAGTGCAATGAGAGCATGCCGGAAGTTATCATCTGTATTGGCTGACTTGATGAGATGAACCTTGTAGCAGGGAAGAGTAGAGGCTACGTTGTTGTGTACGGTGTGACAACACTTACACCATTCCCCACGAGGGAATGGGATGGCGAAGATCGTACCTTCACCAATAGGTTGTGCGTCAGATGGTGCGTCAGATACGTTGTAGATCATCACATCTCCAGAGTGTCGCGCCTTCCCGTGATGAAGTCTTCGATGAGGTCCTCATGTTCGATCTCGAAGTTCTCCTCAATGACCACAATAGGATCCGGAGGGAAGATAGGGATCAGAGTGCGCTCAAGAATGAGCTTAGCTTCTTCAGCGGGCATACAGCCGCGACCCATCATGATGTCCAAGAGTAGGTCTTCCAGCTCACAGACTACGCCGTAGTTATTGCCATTTACTTCCCAGCGCATATTCACCTCATGAAGATAGCCCCGTCAGGGGCTATCTCTACAGAGTATTGAACTCCTCTTCGGTCATGATGGAGAGTCCATCGATGTTCTCTCGTGCGAAGCGCTCCCACTCTGAGTCTGGGAAGCGACACATAAAGAGGTTCTCTAGTGCATCCTCGGCTTCAAGCCAGTGATTACCTTCCCAGATTGCAGTAGCATCCGCGCAGATAAGCCATTTAGGTTGCATCGAATGCCTCCACGAGGACCCAGTAGTAGTCACTGAAGGTTTCTACATATGCAGTCTGGATCTTTGTGTCCACAACTGTCTCCATGGAGATAGGTACAGTCCATCTGGCTTTCTCGAACCACTCTTCTGTTTCATCAGGAGGAGTGAATTTCACGAATCGGATGTAGATTCCGGGGATGAGTTGGTCCACTGAGGTGAGTGCCCGTTCTGCCATTTTCTTGACGGCATTCCTGTGTCTGTCACTACTGGACATGTGACCTCCAAGGATTAGCCCCGTCAGGGGCTAATCTGATGAGTCAACTCTGTCATACACGAGTAGTTCGAATCCATCATCTACCTTACGTAGATTTCTGTGATCAGCACTGAACTCCTGGCCACCTCCTAATAGTCCTTGCTTATTGAGGACACCAATATAGGAGTCAGGAAACCATTGGTTAGCATGGATCTTGAATGTGTTCTGTCTATAACAACGACTGAGCTCACGTGAGTCAGTACATGTAATAGTGAACTTGATTCCATCTAGCTCAAGAGTCATCGAAGAACCTTATGGCATTTGCCATCCAGTTAGGGTATATCCAGTCAGTAGCTGGCATCTTACGTACATTATCTAAAGAGACCCATACCGGAGTACCTTCAGGAGGGATTCTCTTGTAGTCAGATGATGCAACTTGTGCTTCCCAGCAGTAGAAGTTTGTACCATGTAACTCGTCAGTAGCTTCTGTGAAGAAGCATTTATCCTCATGAGGTACATAACTCACCACACCTGTTTCTTCGAAGACTTCTCTGATTCCAGCGACTATTGGGTATTCGTCAGACTCTACTTTCCCACCAGGGATGCTGAATCTGCCATCTGACTTCATGAGAAGTAGTAGGTGTTTCCTATCTACAACCCAGAGTCCAGCACCTTTTCTCATATGAACACCAGTGCTATTAGGATTAGGATGATGAAAGCAGCTATCTGTGCTTTACCATTAGGAGGATCTTGTAATCGAGGAATAAACATCCTTTATCCATTTGCTAAAAGACCACGGGATACGTTGTTCAAAGAGATGGCCCTCAGGCCCACATGAGCCACAGTTTCTCATTAACCATGCTGTTCGATATTCTTTGTGACCTGTAGAATAGTCTATTGCATTAGATGAGAGCTCATGTCCACACCAACCATCTCTTTCATGCTTACACTCAGCACATACAGGGTATTTCATGATTGCCTTATACCATTTTGGTCATGTACTAAGCAGTAGCCCCATAAGGGGCCATCAGCATTAGAGTAGTTAGTGCATCGAGTACCTATCTGGAAGTCTCCAGCTAGTACACAATCTCGTATAATGAGTTTGTGTTCATAAGCCACTATTACTGCAACTGCATCGCTCCTATCATCAAATAAGCTCTCTAAGGTGTTATTAGAGAAGTTAAATCCTCCATGTGGAGGAACCTTTATGACAAAGTACCTCCATCCATTTACACTTGCTCTTGTACATAAACAGATCCCAAGTGGCTCTACTTCTAACTTATCAAAGATATGTAGAAGATTAGTTACTTTATCAACAGCTTGTTCTTTGGTCATCTGTTGTCCGATAGATCCAGCATATAGCTGAATACTTGTTTCTGTTCCCAGTGTGGAGTGTACCCGTGTGGTCTCTTATCTGGTTCACTGGTGTACTGAACAAGTACGATTATCATACTTGGTTCATCAGTAAGTAACTCAGAAGGACCGACTACAGGTAGTTGTCCGAATGGGAAATGTGCTTTGTCCGTTTGTACTGGCCGCCAACACTTTGTTTCCTTACCGAATACAGTGACCTGGATTAGGCACAGATTCTCATGAGGTAATACACTTAGAGCACGGTCTATGAATGTCAATGCTTCTTCTTTGTTCATGACCACATCTCATAGCCGTTCTCTTTACACTGTATGCAGTAACGATAGGACTCATTATGTGCATAGCGTGTTTTTCTTATCTCATTACCAGGACACTCTGGGATTTCTTCTGCGTAATCGCACAACACAGCGTATTCTACGATGTTGCGTTGATTGAGAAGACTATCCAGTGAGATGAACTGAAACCAGGTTTGGGTTAGATCATCTGGCGTAGTACCAATGACCTGGCTATATCGCCAGCCGTCAAAAGCTAGTCTAACAGCTACTATGATGCTATGTGGATTAATCTCATATGCATCAAAGTTGCCTATTTGCCTAGTCATTCCGTCGATAAGTTGTTCCTTAGTCATTAGTCTAGCCAGTAGAAGTGATAGATATGATCGTCTATCGTTACAGTATGTGAGCCAGCTATGCCACAGCGCCTCTCAAGTTGAGGTACTATCTCAAGATATCCTACTGAGATGGCTATCTTGTCTCTACGAGACAGTAGAGCTTGTAGCTGAGTGCTATCAAGTCTTGTATATCCTAGATAGAAACGACTAGCTATCTCAACACCTGTATTGAACTCGACTCTCTGCCACTCGTAGTCCTTCTGACTCCATATGTTGACGCTAAACATCCCTTCGGGTACTTCACTGAGCAGCTCTTCTAGTTTATCTAAAGTTTCTCTAGTCATGCTCTTCTCACTGTATCGCCATCATAGATAAGGTAATACAAATACCCGTAACTGAATGGGCCGAACTGTGGAAAGCCCCTTAGGGCTTCAGGTGTACAGAAGACAATCATAATTCTACTGAT
>ERZ1292625.1864-Hain-H41-01um-R1-1864-length-22018-cov-10_pt1 | contig 22018 bp, 45 predicted proteins | sample MGYA00564400_ERZ1292625 | MGnify/ENA primary metagenome ERZ1292625 (study PRJEB36523, sample SAMEA6512639) | groundwater metagenome | collected 2019-01-08 | study: AquaDiva: Metagenomics assemblies of 32 groundwater samples
GGCGCCCCTGCCTGCCTTCGGCAGGCGCCCCTGCCTGCCTTCGGCAGGCGCCCCTGCCTGCCTTCGGCAGGCGCCCCTGCCTGCCTTCGGCAGGCGCCCCTATGTGTGCACCGGAGGCATGCCTACATGCGTCCTTTAGGCACGACTAACACTTGTGAAGGATTTCACACATCGAACACTTAGCGCACACCCGAACACGTGTTCCCTTAGTGTGAGTCGGACCCCATAGGGGGGTTTCCGTAGACGGTAATGTCTGCCCCCGGCGTTGCTCCCGTCAAAAAATTGTGCAACTTTTCCAAAAACATGGGGAAACTTCTACACCCCTAACATAAACCCATTCCTTCAAAAGGAATATGCACATTTTTGAAAAACATGGGAAAAATTCCACTGGCGTATAGAACTGGGGAATCGCGTCTACCCTATCGTGATCATATAAACCCGCTCTTGTTAGGTTTCAGTTAAGAAAAGGAATAAGGTTCCCTTATTCCTTTTCTTAACCATACTGAACACATCTGTAGAGCATCCCCGTAGAGCATGTTTTATATGATAGGTCTCCTGTATAAAAATAATCCTTTATTTAGGTTGCCGGAAATTTTATTTAATTACAGTAATCTTAATATAGAGAAAAAGTGATAATTATTTCCAACCCACAAATGTACTTCTCTAAGAACGATCTAAGAGGACGATCTAAGAGGACGATCCCAGAGAGTATACGATGGGTATAAGGGATCAAGACTATAGACTACTCTTGTATATTCTCCTCTATTTACTTTAATAGATTCATCTCTGCTGGAAGCCATTTGTTCAGAATCTCTTGAGCAAAGTATTACTTCATAGATATTGCCGGTTTTATTATTTTTCCAAATGGTGGTAAGCAGGGAATACCAAGCTCCTGATCCAGACCGGTTATACGTAAGTTAAGAAATTTACGTCCGAACTCATTCATCGTACCCGCAATCTGGGCAAGTTAAAGTCTTACAATTCCAAACTCCATCACTCATATAGCTTGCGTTCTCGTGGGAACACTTTTTGTAAGACGCGTCCCTTAGTTTCTTAGTTTCTTTAAAGTCTCTATAGCTTCATCATGTGAGTCTATAAGCTTCTCTATTTTTCTATTTCTAGTCTTATGTCGTAATTCATTTACGGTTTCTCCAGGAAATTTTAATTTTGGAAATGAAATTAATATTTAGGATTGGGCGAAAAAATTTTTTAGGAAATTTTCTAAAAACATGGGAAATTATCTACTAGTATTTACCATACTGGTCTATATATGTCTTTGCTAGGGATGGCTGTAGTTCCTGGAAGAAATTATCCCCACGCCAGCTATTACCATACGGCGGATAACCGAACTCGATTACCTCCTTATTAAGCTGGTCTATATCTAATACAGCAGTTTTAGGGCAGAAATTGTCTGGTTTGTCTGAATCAAATCCAAAGACTACAGCTACCATGCGCAACCAATCACCGCCGTCTTCAGAATACTCGAAATAAGCTATGTCGAACCCATCTCCACCTATTCCATTTCTATGGTGATCCCATTTAATATTTCTAACTATCATTTGATGCTCCACATTTTCTGCTTATAACCCTTCGTAGTCTCTTCCATTGTTACTCTACCAGATTCTAATAATTCATCTAGTGCTTTTCTTATCTGATAATCACTAGGGTTGGGCCATTTATTTTCTACACATATATCGTATGTGTATTCCATTACCTCCGTTGTGTTTACGGCGCCGGAATTTTTTAAGACACTCACCACAAGTTTGGCAGTCTCCGCCGACGTTAGTTTGGTCCGTACAGGTTTGTATATCATGTCCAACCGTCTCCCCTACTATTAATAATCTCGTCCATAAGATACTCAAGCTTGTTTTGAGCCAATGCCAGCAGCAGGCTCTCCATGTTTATTTGTAGCCTATCCGGTAAAGAATTTGAGGCCCTGAGCTTATCGTATAGGTGCCAATAATCTCCCGCACTGCTAGTACCGTCAGCGTATCCATCATCTACACCCTTATCGTAGCAAGGGCAATCTACATGACCACAATCACAAAACATACTTTAAACTCCAATGTACAGTAATCAAATACGTAATTTAATCCTTTTACTTCGCTCCAATGCTATATTTTTCCCGCGATGATCTAAAAATTCCCCATCATTTAAATCTATAATTCTCTCAAGTAGGTCTTTCCATAACGTTGGCAGAGTCTTACTACTAGAAAAGCATCTATCGTACCCACATATTCCGCACGATACACGAATACGCCCAGTAGCGTCATCACTATCCCCATTACTATGGTAAACAAATAATCCAAGATCTATCCTGGGATCCTGCCTAATCATGTGTCTACCCCAACTTCTGTATTCCTCAGAGAATGTTAAAGCCGAAAAAGGATGAGAACAACGAGCCATATAGCAAAACCCCTATTCCTGTGAATCTAACCATTCCTTAAATTTAAATGTCTGCTTCTCTATTGTTTTATTTGCAGTTCTAAGAGCGTGGACTATTGAATCAGCATCACTCTTTGTAAAATTGGTGGCTCTATCATTCGCCACGCACATCCAATAATATGCTACATTTATCAGGTCCAAAAATTCTCCTCGCAGCAATGTTATCGTGAGTGGGGATGTTTTATCCTTCTTGCGCATCTCTTTAAGGAATGCTTCGTCCCTTTTCCTTACCTTCTCAAAATCAACCATGTTTTATACCTCGTATTTTCCTCACGGGAAATTTCACTATTTTCCAGATCAAAGATCGCACCTGGTGAGTATTTTTAAGGCCTTTATGGCATTAGATCCTCTAAATAGCCGCTGACCCTCCCAGTAGCATATTTCCTCGTCCGGCATTCTGCATAATTCTTTAACAGATACACCTAGCTTCTCAAAGTTCACTCTGTATTCTAACGCTCTTAGTTTTAGGTCTTGTATCTCCTCTGGTGTTTCTGGAAGCCCTTTATACGCCCACACTTATCTATGATATTCTCCCTGTAATACCCAATCCACCTCTTCCAAAACCTCAAACTCCTCTACACAATTAACTTCTTTTTTGTTAACATAGGTGTCTAAATAAGTATCCATTGCTTTATTACCCGTAGATTCCACCTTTTCATCCCTATAGTAAGATAACCTTCCTTTGCTATCACAGTTGATCAATATAAGTCTATTATCTTTCTCTACTTCGAGATCTACTGATCCGTCAGAACACGGACCAGGCATTAATTTATCTGGGAGGGATTTATTAGCTATAGAAATAAATTTTATACCGTATAATAAGCTATTTATTCCTTCAATGGCTGCGTAAGATATCTTGCAGCCGCCATAACTATCCCAATCGTGTTCCAGCGTTGAGTATTGCTTTAGCTCCTTCCTACAGTAATCTAGTAGATGGTGCAGTTCAGATACGTTAAAATCTTTTATCATGTAATGTTTGTTGAAATTATTCCTTTTCTTTCCTATTTATAGATCCAAAACAGTTTCATTTATATTCAAGGACCTTGTATATTCATTCGACTTGGCTACAAATAAACCAATTACCAACAGACAATCTATACAGTAAAACATCCACCACCAGGCAGGCATGGACACTGAAAAATTTATCATGTAAGCTTCTAGAAATGATGCGGTTATCAGACCCCCAGCACAAGCATTTAGAACCATTTTTCTATTAAGAAGTGCGTAAAATCCTCTAACAGCGCCGACTGTAAGCTCTTCTAGTATTAAGGCTACTAAACATACACTAAATCCTATAAAAGGGCACACAATTAATACAAAAGGCACAATATCCCAACCCTTAGGTTGAACGAAAGGAAACATACCGGCTATTAAAAATCCTAATAGCGTTAGGAACAGATAAAGGCTAAAATACTTGAATACGCCTATACAATCTTCTTTATCCATCAACATTATATCAAAGGTCTCCAATCATATTACTGTCTAGTCCCAGGAAATCGTACATCTTAATATTCTCACTAATTTCACCTGTTAGCTTATTTACATAGGCTGTTATACCTGAATTTATACAATCATCTAATTCTATATATCTCTTCTTATCCAACCCATTACAATAATGTTTGCCGTAGTTCCAGTTTTCAGCAACTACAAACAATTCTATTTTCTTATACGAAATGAAATACTGAGTGAAGTCGTCATCTTCAGCACATTGTCTACGATGATGGTATTTCTTGACATTGGCGGTTTCTATTATCTTATTAATTGCGTCCGTCTGAGCCTTTGTGTGAGTCTTAAACAACCTTATTACGCTCCTCGTCTACGCTATCCAACCACCTACAATATTCTTTAATATAAGGAATGGTGTAATTAACCGACCTTGTCAGTGTACAAATATCTCCCTTAACTGCTATGACTTGACCCTTAGCGAAAAACTCTAGAACGCAATCGTGGTAATTATCAAAAGGAGAATTAAACACTATTTTCAATGTATTTAACCCAAAAACTTTCTTCCATATTACTTGCAAATACTCTATGGAATCGGTTATAGCGACATTAAATTCCGGCGAATCCGGGATCTCGTCTACGGCGTAAGCCCAAGAAAGTAAAAATTCAGAATATCTTTTAATGGCTTGTGTAGGTACCAATAACTTATCCGCAGTGATCATCTCTTTGATACTAATAATGAATTTACTTTCTTGAGAAGTTTATCTAATGATTCTGCTGATGTCGTGGGGTAGGACAGGTTAAAATTACCATCACTCAACTCCATATGAAAATCCTTACCCTTAAAATGTAATCTAACCTTATTACCGCGCAGCAGCCAACCATCTAAGGGATCATCTGCATTGCTGGAACCTGTCAGGTATATTGCCTCATATTTTTGTGCCCTATTCTCCGCATAATCCTTCACAGATAAAGCCAAAGCATCCATCCAATGATGCGCTTCTCCGTAGCCTACCAATATCCCGGATCTTTCTATCCGCACTACTCGCAAACCACCGCCGGACATAAAAGCTCTAGATACACAATTATCCTTCAAGATTTTTTCAAGTTCCTCAGTCATATCTTCTCCTTCACAAACCTTAGTGACCTAAACCCGTTAAAATAGTCTCAGCGTCTTCTCCTCTGGATTGAAGCTCTTCTTTTACCTTAGAGAAGAAATTAATCCTTCCAGGAAGATGATCTGCTGCAGCTTTTGTTATAGTCAAATATCCTAGCATATGGTCTATGCTTAAATCTGCCGTTAGTTCTATTAGGACGCGCAAAAACATGTCTAACTCATAGAACCTGCCAGCCAGCATCTCGTTGTCTATTGTCCTGTAAATAACGTCCAATGATTGGCAATCCAAGCCCTTTGTCTCTAGGCGAATGGCATCCTTAAACATTTTTGGGTAGACATCTTTTAAAGGATCCATGTTCTATACCTGGCTCTGTTCTACTGGTGTATCCGTTTGATCTTCCTGCCCTTCAACAGGATCAAAACTATATTTTATGAACTGGAAATCTAGATATCCCTCCAGAATATAATTAGTGTGCCACTTGTGTTCTTCCAATGATTCCACGGAGTATACTTTATCTAAGGTGAGCATACCTTTAGAGTCATCACACTGTAGAATATCTAGTGTTAGCTGCGTTGGGTGCCTTTTATAAACTACCTTTAACTCCATATTACCTTACCATCCCCGCCAATCATTTCTGGGGGAGTGTACGCTGTTGGAGTAGACTTGCGCCGCCTGTACTCCCTACAACCTTCCCCGAACAATTCCCTCATCTCAAAAGTTTCCATATTAAAAGCAGATCCTGGAAACGGCACGTTAGGGAAATCCGTAAGATACACTTTAGTGTGGTAGGACCTAACATCTATCCTATTAAGATCATACATATTGCCTGGAATCGAACCGTGCTCCTGCGGATCTTGGTTGGCGCCCCAATTAATCTGAAAATCGTCTGGGTGCCTAATGTATTCTATTTGCATGTTTTATACTTCCTTTATCTTATAATCTAAGTGTAACATCCCTATGTTACAAACTTGTTGCCTGATTGTTAACTTCTTGGGCTATGTCCATTGATTTGCCATGGCTTTAGCTATACCTTCAAATGTCTTAGATCTAATCTTAGACCTGTTCTTGCTAGGACCCAGTTTGCCTAACCAGGCAGACATAACGCGCCCAGAGGAGAGATGTTACATCTCTCCTCTGGGCGCGTTATGTCGAGTAGGGATCAAATTTGGTAGGTTTTTTAACCAAAGACAAGTGGATTTGGTAAAAGGATCCCCAAATTGGTAAGGTTGTATAATTTGATCAGGCTTGCGATAATAAGTAGACATAATACCTATGGGGTTCTCCACCGCTATTTTAAGGCTATTTGCATTAATACACATCATAAAGAAATTTATACCTTCCTGCTGCCTACCGTCAAGTATTTTTTCTTTAAACCATCTAGCGCCGGATACGCATAAGTGCGTACACGGAGGGAAAGCTATAATCAAATCCCAGGTGTCTTTCAGTAAATCTGTTACATCTCTGCAAAAATGCCATTCAGGGTTATCACCAGACGTCGGTAATATGTCACAAGAATATGCCTCGTGCCCTAAGCGCCTAAACTCCTTAGTAACTACCTGTGACTCTTCGCAAGCTAATAGAATTTTCATTTAAATTACCTTATAATTATAAGTATGGCTTGGAGAAAACCCACCAAACGACAGTCACAGAGGGCGTCCGCTCGCAGGCGGAATCGTATAAAGAAAAATGGTGGTTCTCATACTAAAAAAGAATGGGACGATCTAGTTATAAAATTTGATAATAAGTGCGCCTATTGCGGTATCTCTGGTGAGGAAACCCCTTTAGGCCACCTCACTAAAGATCATATAATCGAAATATGTATGGGAGGGCCCGACAGTATAGATAATATCATGCCTCTCTGTAATAGATGCAATATTATGAAAGAAATGAAAAGGCGAAACGCGAGACGTAGAAGAAGGTCTAAAAAGAAATAGCTCTGTATTCCTTAGCCACGTAGCAGTGGGCATACGGATCATAGCTCATACAGTCAAACCGGTCCCCTGCATCAAGTCGTTTGGCGATTTTAGAATTCTTGATATCTTCAAACAAGATATCTCCCGCTACTCTATAAGCCCAACAACCTTTTCTAAGATTTTTCATCACCATATAAGCTAACTCGAAATGACACCCCTTCTCGAAATAATAAGTATGTGAATGATAATGTAGAATAGACAAAATGATGGCTATAGGTCCATCATTTTCATTGAAGTATTTTTCATCTACAGGTAATTCTAATTTACGTAGAAGAAAATCTACCATCTCCAGGTATCCTTCGTTATCTGTGAGGTAATCGTGTAATTTGTTTACTGTACTGTTGGAGTGTACATTCTTTTTCCAAATTTCGTACCCAGAAGCTAATCCGCATACATTGGTTATAACTTCATTAGAATACAAATCATCCAATGTATTCTTTAGTTCCTCCGCATAGTCCATCCACGTCAAAGTAAGCATGTTTTATCCTTTCTTACTGGCTTCTTGCGTAAAATCAAATACTATTAATAATTTATGTTTTATCCCAAGCTCCCGTATTATCTCGTAATACTCATGCATTACTGAGTACTTACTTAGGGTTTTAGGTTTACTCATACATTAGAGCTATACTGCTCTTACTTGCTCCCTATAGCTGGTTCCCCTGTACACTTGCAGGGTTTTATGCCATCGCTCAACTTATTTATTATATCTATCAATTTTTCCTTTGTTTCTCTCTGATCAGTATAAAAATCGTGTGCTTGTTTTAAAATTTCTGATTGCATAGCTATCTGCTGCTGGTGATATTGTATAGATGTAGCCATTTGTTGTGAATGTATGGATTTCTGTTCTTCGTTGTACTGAGCTGCAAGTTGTGTGTGGGCCGCATTTAACTCCCTTAAATCCTGAGCGTATTTGAACGCATCGTCAACACGTTGTTTCTGAGAATCCCTTATTATCCACATAGCTAAGGACAGCGCAAACCCGCCCAGCCCCAGAGACTCCCATCCGGTTAAAGCTGGAGAGGTGGCCGTCTGAGCGAAAAACATACCGGCTAATGCTGTAAATGTAGGCGGTACCAGTAAGAGTTTAAATCCCACACCAAACCTCCAACGTAAAATAACTACTTATAGTTTACTCTATACTGGAGCATTTGTGAATATATTATGGTTTATGCTATACCTATGTCTGTATCACTCATCTAAGATCGCTTTAACTAAAAACCATTCAGGATCATCACACTCGCAGGCAGCATAACTCTTATAACATAAATTACACCTACGATATTTCAGCTTAGCTCGTTGACTAAGTTTTTTGCATCGCTCGTCTAAATCTTCACAAACACAAGCAACTGCGTCATTATCACAATAAACACACCACACGGTAGACTATCTCCTATTAGATCTCCACGTAAAGTATACCTCAGTCGTGGCTACCGGTCAACTAGATCTCCAAAAATTCTCATAGCCTCTCAGTGGAACAGCAAGACCCAAACCCCGGCACACTGGTATCTCCTACAGGGACAAGAGTCACTGTTTGTATGATGCCTGCCAGATCTCCATCCTCGTTAAACACCCCTCCGCCAGAATCACCAGGCACTATCCTGGCGTCCAACGACAAATCCGCCATGGTATGAGTAGCTACAATACCCCCGCGTATAGCGAACTCCCAATGCCAACCACACCCAATTATGGTAGTCATATCTCCGTTACTAGGAGATTTTTGGGCAATATCACATTCTGGGTAATCTATCCCTGTGGGTATAAGTAGAGCTAAATCCGTTATAGTGTCAAGCTTATCTAAAACGGCCAGGTGAACACTGTGATCTGAATAAATAGCTTTAGCTGCTAGTATAATTTTGTCTCCAGACTTATTAACAAAAAGGTGTGCTGCTGACAATAATCCATACTTTGTTAATACGCCGGATCCCTGGCAACCAGCTATTTCTAGTTTAACTACGTATTGTCTGGTTTCTGGGCAAATTTTGAAGCCCGTTAATATTACAAAAGTCGTAATCAGGAGGACAGCTAACTTTATTAAGCGCATAAAAAAGCTCCAAATAATTTAATCCTACGCTTAGTATGTCAATACTGTCAACTATTTATCTATATTAAATTTAGCTAAATCGTTGTAGCATTTAAAACACAACGAGTAGTACTTAACATCCTGGCTTTCTATGGCTATTTCTGGTGCGTCCTCTCGCATTTTAGTAAAAGACCCATTGACGAATCTGGCGTTAAATATAGCCTTACGCGTACATGAATTTGTGCATATGGTCTTTACTTCCTCAATACTATCAGCCAACTCAAATAATCTCTTAGACCCTTCGAACATACATGTTTTATAGTTAGTTCTTAAGCCATAACAAATCACAGGTACGTCATAAGCTTCAGTTATCAATCTAAGCTGCTCTATTTGCTGACATGTACAGAACTGAGCTTCCTCTAAAAGGAGGACAGCAGGGAAGGGTCGTGGCCCGTCATAAATTACTTTCAATATATCTGTGTCTCTATTCAATAAAAGATCAGCTTTGCATTCCATACCGGCTCTAGATTTTACCATCTCTTGCCCAAACCTGGTATCGACCACTGGTTTAATCACCAGGGCGATTAATCCTTGATTTAAGTAATTGTATCTCACAGACAAAAGATTTAAGGTTTTGGCGGCATTCATGGCCCCATATCTGAAGTATAATTTTGCCATTAAATTTCTCCTAATTTTGCAACTAATTGTTACTTGCCAATAGCTGCATTTAAGCATTAGACAACATTGTCTAATAATGGTATTATAGCATATATCTGAGTAATAAAACTTTTGCAACGAGGTGCAAAACACAGTGAAAAAACCAACCAAATCAGAAAAACTGGTTAGGGTTGATAACTCCACGAAACCGTGGAAAATGACACAAACTGTTCTAAATAGATTTTTCGACGGCATAGCCATGTTCTTACCCTACAAGGACGCCGCTGTAAGAGCAGGCATAGCTCCCCGCACAGTAGGCTATTGGTTGGCTCAAGGATACAAAGATTTAGAAGAGGATTATGAATCCTCTTCACCATGTGCTCTATTTGTAAAAAGATATCACGAGAATATATCCGACTTAAAATCGTCGTGCTTCGCTATAATGAAGGAAGCGGCAAATAAAAAAGACGCTAATTCTTGGAGAGTAGCCAAAGCATTACTTGGCATGCGCTTTAGAGAGGAGTATGGTAATGCCAAAAATAGTGATAATTATAATACAGAAGCGGATGGGATTCCATTACTAGAAATCAGAGAACCTGTAATAATAACTTCGCAAGACGCGGCCAGATTCAACGTGGAACAAAGACAGGAAATATTTAGGAGAGTTAGAATCCAAACAGGACAGTCCCCAGAAATCCATAATTACGACGAAAACGAAAACCCAGTTGACGTGGATTTATGGGAGGCTGAGAGAATCAAGGAAGAAGAAATGGGAGATATAGACCTTAGTGACCTATAGTTTAGTAGGTCAGTTTCTTTAAACTAATTAACTTATCTGCTAGATCCCTCACTTTTGTTAAAGTAAGGAAATCTGTGTTATATATGTCGTCGGAGAGTAAAGTCTTTATACTTTCCGAAGCAGCATTAAATAATATCTCGCAGTCGCCTTGATCAATTCCAAAGATATTATCATTGGTCATCTCCTTATGCTCCTCACAATATTTCTGTAAATTAAGTCTACGCGGTTTAGTTAAAATTTTTGGAGAGTGATCATTGGTTATATAAGGGTAGCTAGGTTTATAGCCATAATTATTAATATCTTTGTGCACTTTGTGTTTTCTTTTAAGGTTATCCTCTGGTATATCTCTTACCGTGCCCATCCGAGGACAACAATCGCAATAACGATCATCATGTTCTTCGTATCTAAATAAACTTCCCATAGGCCCGTACCTCTTACAAGCTTTACAATCTTTACTGCAGAACATATCCCCGTCGTGTTCGAGATCGTAATCATAACCAAAACCACCCACCATAATTATCTTTTCCTTGTATGATGGTCAATAGGTTTCCATTCCTTCGTAGACATTTTAGCCTTCACTTGATCCCAAGAAACGGGCTTATAATCCCAACAATTAATGCCTACATCGAAACTTCTAGCTTTAGGGTTTTCAGGCAACGAACCATGGCTATGGCCCCACAGGTGATAGGATCCAAAGTGGGCTTTGTTAAAATTAAGAATACAGTAGTGGAACAGGCACACCTTAATGACGTCTACATCAATTTCAGCATACTCTTGTATTGAGGAAAAAATGCCTTCTTGCACCAAAGAAGAACTTAATTTTCTGAGCCATTTGTCATGATTACCTAATACAACATTAAAATTATTACAATTGACCCTTTTACGGTAATCTATTACGTCTTGGTAATTACCCATGCAAAAATCGCCAAGAAACCAAAGAGTATCGTTTTGCTTTACTAAACGGTTAACGTTGTCGATAATACAGGAGTCCATTTCATCTATAGACGAAAATGGCCGTCCATCGTATTTTATTATATTCTTATGGCCCAGCTAAAGATGCCAATCAGAAGTAAACCAATTGCGCATGCTAAAACCACCTTCTTTCTTACTTTTTAATCACAAAAGTGGTAGGATTTCCTACCACTTTTGTGAAATTAATTTGTTAATGCATCAAACGGTGCATTGACTTGCGAAGCTGCCTACGATCCTTACGCATACGGCCAAGCCGATACGCTGTAATGCCAAGCACAAACTTAGCTTCCTCTGCCTGATTCATCCAATACTGGCGCAGCCTTTCTGCTTCTTCGTACTTAGCTACCCAGAAATTTCGAACCTCAGCAGTTGCATCATCCACAAGGGATTGCACGTCCGTGACGCTCATTTGCTCCACCTGTTGCTTAGTAAGTGTATCCGTGGTCATTTCTTTCTCCTTCACTGTTTTGTATTCTTCGTATCGATAGCTTACCACAGTTCTAGCTACTTGTCAAGTAGCTCAGAGGGACTGCGCTATCCCGGCCGGGATATGTATGATCGTCTCTATATATACCAGGACCGTATACGATAGGGCGCCTTTTACTGTTTCTTCCAAGACTTCTAATTATTTTATTTCCAATTAGTAAAATCTGCGATGTATACAGTCTTTATGTTAAAGCAAGAATCAACCATCGATCCTCCTAAACATAATATTTTCCTGATACATACCATCAAATGACTTGGCTACATCTGTTATCTTGAATTCTCTTTCAAGAGTACCCCAACAATCATTTTCGAACCTCTTCTTTGTCTCTGGGCCGCTCTTACCAGGTACCAGGAAGGCGTCATAGCCGCATCCCATTATCCGCGCGGTAAGCTCTGGATAACTGTCGTTGAAACAAGGAGAAACCTCCATCAATATGCAATTAACCACTTTTCTCTCTATGTATTCATAACACATTCTAATGGCATGTTGTTCGGCGCCCTCTATATCGATCTTAATTAGTTCAACTTCTTTAAACGGTGAAATATCTATACATTTCGTATTTTCATCCACCCATATAATATTGGTAGTTATATATCCAGATAAGTTATTTTCTACCTTTGACAATAAAAGCTTGTCAACACTTTCCTTAAATGCGTCATAAGCCCAAACAGTACATCCAAAAGACGCAGCTATTAACGAAAAATAACCCAACTGACACCCAAAATCCAGAACAAGGGCATTACTATTTTTTCTCTTTGAAAGAAGATCCATAACCAGAAAGGTCTCAAATCCCTCCCAAATCTTATTTAACATTAAAGACAAACATACATCGTCTGTACCAGGACAAAACAGCCCCCGCACGTATTTATACTGCGGCTGGTCATAAACCCACATCTTAAAGGACTTAGCTAGGCGATCTGGTATAGCTGGGTAATCCCATACCACGGACTCTCCTTGCAGATTGACATCCACTAGTAGAGATTTATGTTCCTTGTGCCCTAATTCGCACTCAACTAATTTTTTATTCATTTTTACAGGTCACCCATCTCCAATTAAATTGGTACGGGTCCTGTGCCATGTGGACATGCTTAAACCCGGACTTATAGCACCACTGAACTACAGATAAATCGTTGAACTGGTAAAGTAATGGCGCGGTTTCCTCTCCCGCCACGTACTGGAAACGCAATACACCATCTGGCGTAAGTAAAGATTTAGACTGCCTTATATAAGACAAAACGGCATCCGGCGGAATATGCTGGAACATGGATACAGAGTAAATTAGACTAAATTTAATTTTCGGCTTAGAGTAGGCGGGTATGTGCCTCCCGTCAGAAACTTCAAGATTATAGTTATATATACCATTTTCTAAAAAGATTTTTTCGGCATGGTCCAACATATTCCAAGAAATATCTATCCCTACAGCCGTACCATTTCCATTTAGTAGTTTGGCTATAGGCAATAATAGTCTCCCGACTCCGCATCCCAAGTCTAAAACATTTAAACAATTTTCCTCGTTTATAAGTATATCTCTAAGTATTTCACCTAAATGCCAAGCCACACTTCTGTTCCAGTCTTCCTCGTCTGCCCAGCATTGATGTCTTGCTGACGCTAACTGCTCAGCCCTTTCCATCCATTCTTTTCTCTCGATATCGACCAGACTCATTTAAAATTTATATCCAATATCTAGCCTATATCTTATTTGTGTAGGCTCATGCTTTATGTTATTCAGCTTGCTGCAAGTATAAACTGCTATACCTATGGTAGTATTTTCTTCAGGGACATAATTGACCATAAACAAATGGCCTCTAAACCCGCTAGAACTTGGGAAATCGTCGTTAGCTACTGGAGTAAATACTGAGTCTTTACCTATTACCTGATACCTATAGCTTCCACTTACGTCGCCAACATCCTTCCCGCCCGAGACTATACCTACAGTGTATGCTTCGTTTCCATTCCGGGCGTCCAAGTTGTTTATATACTGGGCATGTACGGTAACTGGAATGTCCCCAGCTAGTGTGTAGGCTATCGATGGGTTTACCAATAAGAAACCGTCCCTGAATCTTCCGCGCTCTGTAGAATTGCCATGGTTAAAGGATAAATTAGTAATGCCTACACTGCTAAAATCGTATAAATTTAACATCAATACCAGTTTGTTACCATCAAGCGGTATCATTTTCTCGCAGTCGAGCACAATCACATTAACACTACCTATGCGATCAAGCAGATACCAGCCCACAGTGATTTTATCAGACGATGTAATATACCCTACCCACCCTCCCAGAGGGTTGTAGTCAGAATCCCACGCCAATCTACCCACCGCCTGATCGTTAAACTGCTGCGAATTTTTACCAGCGCAAATCACGAAAGACCCGTCTAACTTATATTTTATATAGACTGCGTCTAAAATCACTCCAAATGTCTCATGTTTGTTGTCTGAGTTATAAAAGCTCCAATTGGATGATACGGGATTGTCGGGATCTCCAGTTCTTACCTGGAAGCCTACTTCGGTATTTATATCAAGCTTGCCTATAGCTTTTAGGCGTAATCTGATCCTATCGCGTGTTCTATTGTTTTTATTGTTTTTATTATTTCTACCGGTGTCTAGTTCATATCTGAGTCTTACGTCTCCTCCCAAATCCCACTGCTGTGTATTAGGTTTATCTAACGGTTTGAAAGTATCCTGAGGGTACGCAGGGGCCGTTAGGGAAACAAAAAGCAATAGTATGAGTAAACCGATAAGATAGAATGCTGCGAAATACTTAAGCAGGTATACTGAATAAGAGAATAGAGGCAACGGTTTACATCTATACTTAAAGATCTTCATCTTCCAGTCCATCCCCTCTCGGGTCATCTTCTGAATCAACCCCAAAGGCACCTACTTCGCAAAGTTCATTTAAGAAATCGTCAGCCCTACAAACAACGTAATAGGAAGGTGGATGATTTTGCCAGTACTCCGCCAGCTTGAACATAACCAATGCTGCATTCTCGGATACAATTTCGAACTCACTCATTCTCTTATTTCGCTCCCTTATCGGATATGGCATTCGCCATACTCTGGTTTCTATTCCCGCTATTTATCAAACTTAAACCCATTATGCACATAACCATTTGAAAAATATCCAAATGCGGGGCATTGAACGCCGGCTCGGCTACATAAACCCACACCAACGCAAAAACTGCTACGTCGAGTAGATAACAAAGTAATACTGCTGCTAATGTCACTATAAGCGCACCTATTTCTACTAATATGTTATTCATTTATTTTTAGAACTCCTTATTATATTTCTTAACCTGTATATCTCGCCTACCATATCAACCATGTCTCTTGGAGCATTTACTATAAAATCCAAATTATTTTCTTTATTCCAATCAAAGTTAGACATGGTTAATAGATTCAAGCCGTGTTGCCATTCTATAAAATCTCCTTCCGTAATTCTGTCGGAGTATAAAGTAAGGGTTCCAGGCTCACCGTGTTCTTCTAAGCTCCAGACACCGGGCGTCTTACCAAGGAGTCTAGATATTATCGGCTTAAGATCTAAACCGTCCTCCTGATCAGCATTCGGTGTTTTTATGCCTGGCTTTTCCTGGAAATAATCCTCTGGATATTCGCCGATCATTTATTACTCCTCTTCTACCCTATTAGTCATTCCTCGATACCCAACAGACCTCCGTACATAACTACTTCAGTCATTCTGCCCTTAACGGAATCCCAGATCTCTGCCCCGCCGCAATTACATGGGCCTGCCTTCTTGCCTAATCGAGTGCAGGCACAGCCATAGTTATGCACAACACACGCTCTTAACAGAACATAAGGTCCGTGTTCTTCGTTACGAGCTACTACACGAGAAACACCGTAGTTAGTCATTTATCACTAATACCTGCGCTGGAAGTTAGCTGCATCAATTACAGAATTAAGGTAATCTATTTCATCCAACAATCCTCGATCCTCGCGTTTTATAAAATCTAATTGTTCCTTAAGTTCTCTTACTGTGCTAATCAGTGCATTGATGTCTACGGGGGCATTAGCTATCATTATGGCATTTTCATAAGACTCGAACACATCTGCTATTTTGGCCTTATCGCTGTGAAAACCTGGGATCTGTGGTTCCAGTATCTTGATCTCGTATCCGCCCTCATGAAAATTACCATCTGAGCCCCAGTAATTAACACCGTAATCGTACCACGAGAACCAGGGCGGTGGAGTAATGCCTTTCAATCTATTCTCAATTTCTGTAAGTTGGTCATCAGTAAGTATGCCTGTCATCTAAAAAATCTCATCCAATGGAAACATCCAGCCAATATCGTCGCGCAGTGAAATAAGTTCATTCTCTTCAACCTTAGACAAAATTCCGGCTTTATAGTGTAGCCTCAGTAATCTATATCTATTAAATTTATACTCATTACTATACCTTCCAGTAGTGGTGAAGGTGTTTGACGTATAAAGCATTCTATTTGCTAAGGGTCTCATAAATATCCATTACTGCATAAACAACCAATATAATAAACATTACTATAACAAGTGGTGCCAAATCAGACGCCATTGCAGTAGTTCTCCTCTCCAAAATCTTCTATCCATCGTAATTCTGCCAGTAATGTGGCCTTGATCGCTGTGTCCCCGTAACCTATACTCTTATATTTACAGCCGTTTACTATTTTACACAATATAACTCTGTATTTATTAAGATACCCAGTTATATACTTACCATGAAATGTAAAGCCAAGCTCGTTTAAATTGGCAACTATTTGTGTAAAATTATCTTCCATTTACATAAAATAAGTGCCACACTAGAGTCTGTTCTTCATTCATAAAAGTACTGGTATGGTAGAGGAACTTGTCCTTAATAAGATGTCCAGTGCCTGCAATCAAAAAATCAAAATTCAGCAGTTTATCCCTTCTATCTAATAGCACCCACATGCAAGGAACACCCTTCTGATATTCTACTTTCAGTATTTGATGGGATTGTGGGAGCCTTAGTGTAAATTTGTCATTAATAGGAAATGTATATTTATACACCACTTTATAATATTTTTCGTCTTCTGGAAGGTATGGCAATTCGGTAGAGTATTGATCATCTCTGTCGTTATCGACGTCACAATTATCTACGGCTTCACAATTATCTACGTCTTTACAATTACAGGGCTTAGATTTCTCACTCACTCGTGTGCATACGCAGGGACTATCGGGCGCGGTGCAGCTTTCTACTGCTGAGTGGTTATTAAGTATGTCAACTATATCCTTATGCTTAAACCCATATTTACTTAGTACACTTACAACATACTCCCAGCCTGGTTTAGGATCGTTTAAATACTCTCTAATAACACCAAAAATCCCTACATATTCATCGACCTTGTTCAGGCCTTTAACGGTATTTACTTTATCACCAATTTTGTATGGCACCATTTTTAATTGTTCTCCTGTCTAAAAATTCTTTCCATAGAACTACCTCTTCTCCATAAAACCCAGGATGCCTTCCTCTTGGGAAGATGTTTTTGTTTGGCGAGCATTGAAGCCCTCAGCTCTGGCGTGATCTTCTTACGAACATCTTCCCATATGAGAGATAGCTTACCTGCTGGACATATTCTCCCGGTCCTGGGCTTTCTACGACTGTTGTAAATTATCCACCTCGGTGCTGACATTCTTATTAATCGTAATCATATTATCTCTTTATTTACTAAAGAGAATAAAACTATCTTAATGGAATACCAAAATTCTATTGTATTTTGGTCCAGGTAAAATTTACGAGATTTATATTTTCCGTCTCCCAGGTCGACGAAGTACGTATTACAGATACCTGCCCTCTTACTCATTAAGGAGCCTATGCTGATATTCAACGGTTTTCCTCCCATACTGCATTAAGCCTTTCCATTAGGTGGGATCTTATAGGAAGCCCACCATGGAAGAAATAGACATGGCTGTAGAGATATACTTGCCGGAATTAATCTGGTCGAGCGTGTATTTGACTATTATACGGTAAATATATATATCTTTGCGTTTCTTATAGTGAAAGTCATGTCATCTGACACCATGCCCTATGCCTATGCCTATGCCTGCTTTCTAGCCCACTGTATTATTTACCTGTGTGGACAATACTCTCCGTCTTGGCTTAAGGGAATCTAAGAAGTCCCTATTAGATGTGCCTAAATCTATAGATAAATCAAAAAAGTTAATAAGAGATGCTAACCTAAATCTTACTTCTAGTACACCACTCCTAATTTGGATGGTAAACAATAGTTTCATTATTGTTTAAGCATTTCCTGATTTGATTATATACTGGTAATGCAATAAACAAAGAAGAGGCGGAGAAAATCGTTATTGTTCTCCCAGCAGCACCAGACATACCAAGTAACTCTGTCTTTAAGCTTACAAATTTTCTATACACTGCTTTAGTTATCCACATCTGGCTTTAATTTCCGTTTTAGGTTTTAGGTTTTAATCCTAATTTGGGATCTACTTTTAGGTGTACATTTTGGGTTTAAAATTCAGTTTTGGGTTTAAAATTCAGTTTTGGGTTTAAAATTCAGTTTTTTTTTGGTGGTGATGGTGATGGTGATGGTGGCTCCCGCCTGACCCCCACCCTTTATTTAATAAATCATACTTGAATATTTTACAATTAATATACCGTTTCGAATAAGCAATCCCGTAATTCCTCACTATAATCAGGTATATTACTTATAATGTCCCTTGGTATATTGATATAGCTGGCTCTGATATTCCCTAGGTAGGATTTGTATATAGAGGATTTTATAGTGTTTATAGTGTTATGTCTATAGTGTACATTATTGGGTTAATGATCCTATCTAGGGTTATTTATTGTAGAGCAGGGGATTATTTATATGATGGTAGGTATTTATTATATTATATTAAATTATTAAATTCCGTATATGTCTTTCAATTAAGACTTGTATATTGGGGATATTTGTTGTAGTAAAATTAAGTTTATGGTGAGGTAGTTCTTGTTTAAGTATAGACCTGTATATCCTATTTTTCAATTTGAATATTTCAGATGGTAATGAAGTGATCATTTGTATATTTAAGGGATTGTATTACTTTCTGATGGTATTATTAATTTAACCATGGATTAATATTTATATTGGGTCGTTTTTGTTATACTTATAGTATAACAAAAATGGAGTCAAGATGTCAAGTTAGGGTTTCTATAATAGAAGTATGTATCAAAATAGTTATTGATGACAAAAAAGGTGTAGTTTTAATATACTTGCCACAATATATTATATCCCTCATGTTTACTATGAGGGATAAATTATTTCTCAGGGGTTGTATACTTAGGCGGATAGTGTCCTTCAGCATGACTATGTGCACAGTGTAACATAGTCAATGAGAGTTGTCAAGTGGGGTTGGAGATGGGTGTACATAGTGAGGATGAGTGTGTACATGGGAAAATTCAAGTTTTAGGCAGATATGTACGGGTGGCGTGGAATATAATGTTTGGGCGGTGTAGAGTATACACTAAGTTAGAAATTTACCGAGGTTATGTAAACTTTAATGGATGGAAAACTTGAATTTTTCCTGGATAGGTTTTTAAGATACTCCCATTATCGTAAGAAGATAGATATACTAGATAAGAAGTACCTAGATAGACTACCTAACTTAAACCTAGTGAAGTACATTCCACCAGGGGGAGTCCAGCAAGAACAAACCTGCTCGGTTTGTTCTTTCTGTCCTTTGAGATATTCCGTCTCTTGTTAGTCCTTAGTCCTTCAAAGTCAAAGTAACTCTTCCAAGTAGATTGTTCTCTATTATCTCTATCTAATAGAAAACTATCACTTTCTTTTATTTCTGCCGGGGAAATTATTTTGTAGCCGAGGAAATCTGAGATCAGATTTCCCTCAGGATCCTTTTCGTGAAGATTCAGATCCAGGGTGGCTAGAGATTTTGCCAGCAAACCTTTAGCGTTATCAATTTCCTGGCGGGTTTTGTGTAGGTAGGGATGGTGGGGTGGTAGTGATTACCGAGGCCTTAAATTGGTAGTTTGTTGGTTTCTGTTACACTGTGCAGTGTAACAGAAATCATTAGTTAATGTCAATGGTGATATTTTGTGGGGATATTACGACCTATTAAACATGTTATATAAAAATTGATTAAGTGGTATACATACTCTGCCGGAGATTGCTCCTATTGGAGTACCTATCATGGATGCAAAATGATTGTAATAATTATGAGGTATTAGAGTAAAGCGGGATCTATATAGGAAAGTTTGGTTTAAATGTATGATCATTTGTTTGTTTTTGTTATACAAATAGTATAACAAAAATGGGGTCAAGATGTCAAGGTTTCTAATTATTAAGGATAGGAAACGTGTAGTTTTAGTATGCTCACTATAACGTATTACATACATCAATGTAATCTTAACTTAGTGATTGCACGTCTACATATTGTATAAAAACATCACCTCACTGAAGTTCCAAGTCTGTCTATGATAGCTCGTGATATATTCAGAATAGTGTTGTTACTGATAAACATACCTGCATAAAAAGTAGGTACGCCAAGAGTATTGTGCGCATTTCTACTTAATATAAGTACGTAGTGGCGAATATATAAATCATTGTATATAATTCTTTTCATCCAATGTAAGCCATAAGCGCCTTTGCATTTCCGCATAGGGAATAAATATCAAATTTACCATAGGATCCCTACTATCCCCGGACCTTACTCTGTAAGGTATAGGGAAAAAGGCCATTAAATTAATAGACTCAACCCTATGACGTTTAAGCACCATGTCTCTAATATAGCTCATTTGTTGGAATCATACCAACAAACTGACATGCTCTAAAATAGCATTCACATTAGTTCTAATAGAACAAAGATCGTGCAAAAAATCTCCATATTCATCGGACCTCTGTAAGGCTAAGCCTAAATAATTACAAGATAACAAGTTAGAAATGCACAACGGGTTTCTTAAATTGTGGAATACTTTACTATGCATACCTATCCCCAGAGACCTGTTTGTCTGTAAATAACACCCTTAACGCTGTCATAAACCCCTATACCGTAAACATCTATAACAGAATCCTTATAGTCTGCTCTAGCTAGTAACATTTTATAAAGATCCAGTAAAGGGTCAATATCATCTCTTAAGGAAGTAACATTGTACTTTAGATTCTTCATCTTATCCTATCCTTTTAATAAAAGGAATAACAATAGTTTAGTTTGTGCCGGTATAGCTAAGAATAAATACACAATGCTGTTGATCGTTTGGGGTTTGTAGCAGATCGTTTGGGCATTTAGGATACCCCAATTTCTCTTATAGTAATCATCTACACGTAAAGTATATAGCTGTTTATACTGCTATACTGCTATACTCATGAAGTCTTGTATACATTAAATTACGTATGTAAAGCTTTACCGGATGTAATACATTACCAGGATATTGCGTTAAAGCGTACCCTCTATCAATAACAAAACCATGTAAATCTACACCGATCATCGTGTTTAATCTGTAATCATACCTAAGGCCAACTATATCGTTATTCAGCGTAGGTAAACTCATTTATTCAGGCCACCCAGCCCTAACTGACCATTGATCCGTCCTTCGAATTAGACTAGAAAATAAATTATCTATAATATTGTTCATCTTATACCTTAGATAAGTTGAATTCTTATGTGTTGTGACAAATTCATAATGTGTTACAGCGTCCATTATATAATTCTTTAAGGTTTACTCACCTATTACCCATTTGGCTCTAAGTCTTATAGAATCACTTGTTTGCTCAAACACCTTTAAGAATACCTCATCTATTAGATCCTTTTTAAGTTTTGGACCATACCATCCCATCCCTCTGTTAAGACTTCCCTAGAAATGGGGATCTCCTATCATGTATATTGCTGTATCTTTAATACTGTTGGTCAATTACACAGACCACGCATAGGAAATTTAGATCGCAAATAGGATCTTATTTGCCCTGACGCCTAATCTACATCAACGGGACGCATACCCTTATTATGCAAATAAGAATTTAACACTTTAAATATAGAGATTGATAACATGAAACCAGTAAAGAACGCCTTATCTTTCTCAGATTAGTATAGCACAAGTCGTTGTCACTTGTCAAGCGCAGGCTCCAAGTTCCCTACTTCTACGTCCA
>ERZ1292625.1865-Hain-H41-01um-R1-1865-length-22006-cov-13_pt1 | contig 22006 bp, 26 predicted proteins | sample MGYA00564400_ERZ1292625 | MGnify/ENA primary metagenome ERZ1292625 (study PRJEB36523, sample SAMEA6512639) | groundwater metagenome | collected 2019-01-08 | study: AquaDiva: Metagenomics assemblies of 32 groundwater samples
TCATGCCAAGAGTTAAACGTGGTGTAACCGCTCATGCGCGGCACAAGAAAATATTGGATTTGGCTAAAGGCTATCGTGGGCGGCGTAAGAATGTCTACCGTATAGCTAAGCAAGCTGTTATGAAGGCTGGTCAGTATGCCTATAGAGACCGCCGGCAGCGTAAGAGACAATTCAGAGCTTTATGGATTGCTCGTATCAATGCGGCTGCTCGTGAATGTGGCCTGTCGTACAGTGTATTTATGAACGGCCTAAAAAAAGCAAGCATTGAAGTGGATAGAAAGGTGCTGGCTGATTTGGCTGTATTTGATAAGAAAGCTTTTGAGCAAATTGTGGAACAGGCAAAAGCCAGCTTGGCCACATAATCGGTTGTGATGGCAGAGTTATCGGGAGGTCTGGGTATAAACCTGAACCTCCCTTTTTGTTGTGAAATGTAATGATATGGGTAGCCGTTCTCTAATCTTAGATGTCGAATTTATATGAGAAACTTGGAAGATATAATCAGTGAAGCAACAAGCTTGCTGGAGGGTATTGAAGATCCGGCCGAGTTAGAGAATGTCAAGGCGCGTTATCTTGGCAAGAATGGGGTACTTACTGAATTACTCAAAGGACTAGGTAAGCTTCCTGTCGAAGAGCGCCCTGCCATGGGTAGTCAAATAAATCAGGCGAAGAATCAATTAGAAGCAACACTTAAATATCGGCGAAATGCGATTCAAGCAAAAGAACTGGAAGCTAAGTTAACTGAAGAAGCATTGGATGTCACTCTGCCTGGCAGAGGATTGGGAATCAGTGGCTTGCATCCGGTAACTCAAACTTTGATGCGTATTGAAGCGCTATTTCATTCGATAGGTTTTGATGTTGCTTCAGGCCCTGAGATTGAAACTGATTTTTATAACTTTACGGCTCTAAATATTCCGGAAAATCATCCTGCACGAGCAATGCATGATACATTTTATATTGATAATGGCAATTTATTGCGTACCCATACATCGCCTGTTCAAATTCACTACATGCAGAATAATGAGCCACCGATAAAAGTCATTGCACCCGGGCGTGTTTACCGGTGTGATTCCGATGTAACGCATACTCCAATGTTTCATCAAGTGGAAGGTTTATGGATAGATGAGAGTGCCAATTTTGCTGCACTAAAAGGTGTTCTGGCTGATTTCATGGCGCATTTCTTTGAACGTGATGATTTACCTGTAAGATTCAGGCCTTCTTTTTTCCCATTCACTGAACCCTCTGCTGAGATGGATATTGGTTGTGTAATGTGTGATGGAAAAGGTTGCCGTGTTTGTAGCCATACAGGCTGGTTGGAGGTACTGGGTTGTGGAATGGTCCATCCTAACGTTTTAAAGCATGTGGCTATTGATAGTGAACGATATATCGGATTTGCTTTCGGTATGGGAGTGGAACGGCTGACAATGCTTAGATATGGCGTCAATGATTTGAGATTATTTTTTGAAAACGATTTGCGTTTTCTAAAACAATTTAATTAAACCTGATCAATTTACCTGTTGTAATCAATAGCACATTCTCATGAAATTTTCTGAAAACTGGCTACGTACCTTTGTTAATCCACCTCACTCAAGTGATGAGCTTGCGCATGCTTTAACCATGGCAGGGATTGAGGTTGAAAGTATTCAGCCTGTAGCATCAGCTTTTGATAAAGTTGTTGTGGCCGAGGTTCTCTCAGTTGAGAAACATCCCACGGCAGATCGGTTGAACGTTTGCAATGTTAGGGTAGGGAAAGCAGAGAAAGATCTGTTACAGATTGTTTGTGGTGCACCCAATGTCAGTATGGGTGTAAAGGTGCCTTGTGCGTTGGTTGGAGCAAGCTTGCCAGGCATCTCCATCAAGCAAACAAAATTGCGTGGCATAGATTCCGCTGGCATGCTGTGCTCAGCCAAGGAATTAGGAATCAGTGATGCTGCTGAAGGTTTGTTGCTGCTTCCTGAGGATGCCCCGGTAGGTATAGATTTTCGTAGTTATTATGGGCTTGACGATCATATTCTTACACTGAGCCTGACACCTAATCGTGCTGATTGTCTTGGAGTTTTCGGTGTGGCGCGTGAGGTGGCAGCAATAACAGCTGTTGAGTTGCATTCAGTGGAGATAAATTCGATTTCCAGCGAAATTGAAGATACATTGGATGTGCGCGTGACAGCCCCTGAAGCATGTCCTCTGTATTGTGGCCGGATAATGCGCGGCATCAATCTTGATGTACTGACACCATTATGGATAACGCAACGATTAGAACGTAGTGGCATACGGTCTATTAATCCGGTAGTCGATATCACCAACTATGTATTGTTGGAAACCGGCCAACCCATGCATGCTTTTGATCTAAACAAGATTACTGGTGCTGTTCAAGTACGTTATGCTTTGCCTCGTGAGAGCATGCAATTATTGAATGGTAATCAAATAGCTTTGAGTCCAGAAATGCTATTAATCACAGACGAACATAGGCCGCTCGCATTAGCGGGGATTATGGGTGGATTGGATAGTGGTGTGACACAAGGTACTACTGATATCTTTTTAGAATGTGCATTTTTTGCCCCGGCTGTAATTAGCGGTAAGTCGTTTTGCCTTGGATTTAGTTCTGATTCTGCTTATCGCTTTGAACGCGGTGTGGATTTTGCAGCAACCAGGGATGTATTAGAACGTGCTGCTTATCTGATACAAACCATTTGTGGTGGTAAAGCAGGCCCTGTTACTGAAATAAAGCGTCAGCTACCGCAACGATTTTCCGTAAATGTGCGGATTGATCGAATAAAACGAGTACTCGGTATTGATATCAATAAGCAGCAGATAGGTGATTATTTGGAGCGCTTGGGATTTGAATTTTCAGTTAAGGGGGATATTTTTAATGTGATACCTCCAACCTATCGTTTTGATCTGGCGGTAGAAGAGGATTTTATAGAAGAACTGGCGCGTATTTATGGCTATGACCATATACCTGCCTATTTCCCACGTGCAAATATGGCGATGCTGCCAGCATCTGAAGCAAAGCACTCCCCGATAGAGATAAAGCAACTGCTCATGGCTCGTGATTACCAGGAAGTTATTAATTACGCTTTTGTAGATGCAGATTGGGAGCTTGACTTTGCGGGCAATAGCAAACCGATTGCATTAAAGAACCCGATTGCGAGTCAAATGAACGTGATGCGGAGTACCCTGATTGGTGGTTTGATATCCAATCTTCAATTTAATCTGAATCGTAAACAAGCCAGAGTGCGTTTATTTGAAGTGGGTTGCTGTTTTGTAAGGGATGATGAACATGACTGCAAGCAAATAGAAAAGCTTGCGGGGCTCTGCTATGGCGATATCGCATTTGAGCAATGGGGTATACCGGCAAGAAGCATGGACTTTTATGATGCTAAAGCAGATATAGAGGTTTTGTGTGGAGACCAAGCTATTCATTTCAGAGTATTTACTCATCCAGCATTGCATCCCGGAAAGTCGGCGCAAATTTGTATCGAAGACAAATCCATTGGATGGTTGGGAGAGTTGCATCCACGCTGGCAGAAGAAATATGGTTTGCAAAGAAACACAATATTATTTGAGATCAATTTAGAGAGCCTGACACCTAAATCCTTACATGTTGCCAAGGAGATTTCCAGATTCCCGCCGGTGCGACGTGATATTGCGATCATTGTTGATAATGATGTGAGCGTGTATTCACTTTTAGTCTGCATGATTGCAGAAAAATCAGCGATAGTATCGGATATTTCATTATTTGATATTTATCGTGGCAAAGGTATGGAGAGCACCAAAAAAAGTCTTGCATTCCGTGTGTTGTTACAAGATACTGAGAAAACATTAACGGATGAAGAAGCGGATTTTGCAGTAACAGGTCTAATAAAAATTCTGGAAAACAAATTTGGCGCCACATTACGTAATTGATGATCACTGAAACGTTTGTGTCAATTGATCGTCATTGGAATTCGATACAATCAGACGGGTTCTTTTCGTAGATTTTGCGCGCGAGATGAATTATTAATCTGGTTTTATTAAAAGCGCTGCTGTCTAATGAGACTGAATACAAATAAATGAGTAGTTACAGAATTAATGACAAAATGGAGTGAAGTATGGCATTAACAAAAGCTGAGTTAGCGGATTTATTGTTTGAACATGTGGGACTTAACAAGCGCGAAGCAAAAGATATGGTTGAATCTTTTTATGAAGAAGTACGTACAGCTTTGCAAAATAATGAAGGTGTCAAGCTTTCAGGATTTGGTAATTTTCAGTTACGGGAGAAACCACAGCGCCCAGGTAGAAATCCTAAAACAGGAGAAGAAATTCCTATTACTGCACGTCGTGTTGTTACATTTCATGCCAGCCAGAAACTAAAAACCTTGGTTGAAAAGAATTACCATGGAAAACAAAAAACCAAGTAATGCATCTATTCCAATCCCAGCCAAGCGCTATTTTACAATTGGGGAAGTGGGTATTCTTTGTGGTGTTAAACCTCATGTATTACGCTATTGGGAACAAGAATTTGCACAATTAAAACCTGTTAAGCGTCGTGGTAATCGTCGTTATTATCAACATCAAGAAGTATTATTAATACGACGTATTCGAGAATTACTCTATGATCAAGGCTTTACAATTAGTGGGGCACGTAATCGATTAGATCATAGTGAAGATAGATCAACACCTATAGAACCAACGATCGTTAACACACCACCTCCCTCAGTAACAGATTTAAGTTACGTTCGACGCGAAATTAAGAGTGTTATGTCGCTGCTTCTTTCCTAAAAAATATGTTTTTCAGTGATAGTTTCTAAAATTGGGGCGTTGTTTGCTATAATTTCCTGTTCGGGGCGTAGCGCAGCCTGGTAGCGTACTTGCATGGGGTGCAAGTGGTCGGAGGTTCGAATCCTCTCGCCCCGACCATTTGGTATGTATAACCTTATCATTGATACTGAGTTTAATGTGCAAGATTCTTTGTTTGGCTATCCATTGAGTATCATAAACTTATAAAAATGCGCATACTGCTTAGTAACGATGATGGATATTTTGCGCCTGGTCTTGCATGTCTGGCCGAAGTACTCTCTGAGCTTGCAGAAGTTATTGTAGTTGCGCCTGAAAGAGATCGCAGTGGATCCAGTAATTCATTAACATTGGATCGTCCATTAAGCTTACATAAATCCCATAATGGTTTTTATTATGTCAATGGAACACCGACGGACTGTGTCCATCTGGCAGTTACCGGTATGCTTGATGTTATGCCAGATATGATAATTTCCGGTGTAAATAATGGCGCTAACATGGGTGATGATACAATTTATTCCGGTACTGTTGCTGCTGCTACAGAAGGTTTCTTACTGGGGATTCCCTCTCTGGCGGTTTCTTTAGTTGGTGCATCAGGTGGGAATTATTTGACAGCGGCTCGTGTTGCAACTGATATGGTAAAGCGTTTCAAAGAAAATGGCATTCAATGTCCCGTTTTGTTGAATATCAATGTGCCGGATATAGAGTATCAGCAACTTGAAGGGATTGAGGTTACTCGATTAGGTAGACGCCATAAAGCAGAGCCGGTGATTAAATCGCAAAGCCCCCGAGGAGAAAATCTATATTGGGTTGGTGCAGCAGGTGCTGCACAAGATGCGGGGAAAGGTACAGATTTTTACGCCGTACAGCATAATCGGGTTTCAGTGACCCCACTACAGATTGATTTAACCCGATACGATCAATTGGATCTTATAACAAGATGGCTTGATAATTAAGTACTTGTTGTTTGAGTGATTTGAAATTTTATGGATACTAATTGGTGAGTGTTCGTCATTCTGGAATTGGTATGACTTCGCAGCGTACACGTATGCGGATGATTGAGCGTTTGCGCGCACAAGGTATTGCTGATGAAGTGATTTTATCAGTTATGAGCGCAATTCCTCGGCATATTTTTATTGAGGAAGCTCTGGCCAGCCGAGCTTATGAAGACGTTTCTTTACCCATAAATTATGGGCAAACGATATCAAGCCCTTGGATTGTTGCGCGTATGAGTGAACTACTACGCGCTAATTCCGGCTTGGATAAAGTGCTTGAGATTGGGACTGGCTGTGGTTATCAGACGGCTGTATTGGCACAGATTGCACAAAAAGTTTATTCGATAGAGCGTATTGGGCCATTATTAACACGTACTCGAATCCGGCTACAGGAATTACAGATCAGAAATGTTTATTTGAGGCACGCTGATGGTTTGCTTGGACTGGCAGAAGCTGGATCGTTTGATGGTATTATTATGACAGCGGTAACAACCCATGTTCCTGCTTCATTATTGGAACAGATGGCCGTGGGTGGTAGGATGGTTTTCCCAAAAGGAACCCAGAAGCAGAATTTGTGCGTTATTGAGCGTAATTCCCAAGGCTATACTGAAACTATACTGGAAGAGGTGAATTTTGTACCTTTACTATCGGGTGTCGTAAAAAAATAACGATACAGGGAATATAAAATGACAAATAATCCAATTAGATTAATAGATATTGATAGAGGTAAGTATAGTACTATCAGGGTATGTTTTTCTTTGATAAGACAGCCAAAATCATTATCTTTTAACGGTTATTTATTGTTGTTTACTACCTGTTTTTTATTGATTGGATGTAGTGCAACACAGCCGCCGGTGCCTGTAGTTGATCGTGTAAAGACTGATTCAGCAGGATCGACAGGTAAACCAGCCGGGGTAAATAATCTAAATAATCAGTTTCATATTGTACAAAAAGGGGATACTTTATACGGTATTGCGCTTAATCATGGGATTGATTTTAAGAAACTAGCGGAGTGGAATGATATTGTTGATCCCAGAGCCATTAGACCAGGGCAGAGAATTAATCTGTTTATGCCAGAAAGAGAGTCGCAGCCTGCTTTATTCGCTTTGTCCCCGCAACCGGTGGAAACAACCATTGAATCGCCAACTGTACAGCCATCCGTTGTAATTACTCAAGAAAGCAGTAGTAGTAATAATACCGGTCAAGTAAAGACAAGCCCTAAAGCACTTAAATTACCTTTTTCAGAGCAGAATGTAGCCCGATTACAATATTCAACAAATCCTGCACCTGCACCTGTAGCACAGACACTGCCATCTTCTCCGGTCTCAGAAAGAAATACGCGAATTGAGATTGCTCCTCAGCCAGTACCGCAAAAATCTGACAGAGTGGCTAATGATTCTGATGCTAAGTGGATATGGCCAACAGACGGTAAACTGTTATCATCTTTTTCTAAAAATTCTAAAGGTGTAAAAATATCAGGACAAGCTGGACAACCGATCCTGGCTTCCGCTGCAGGTGAGGTGGTTTATAGCGGCCATGGGTTACGTGGTTATGGGAACCTGATTATCATTAAGCATGATAATACCTTCCTAAGTGCATATGCCCATAACAGTAAGATTCTGGTGAAAGAAGGGGAAGCGGTGGTAAAGGGGCAGAAAATCGCGGAAATGGGTAATACTGATACGGATACCATTCAATTACATTTTGAAATACGTAAGCATGGGAAACCGGTTGATCCTCTTGAATTCTTGCCTAGAATACCCGGATAGATAATAAATTAAAAGAAACAGCAATGCTATTTTTTGATTGGAGCATTGCTGCATTGCTGTTTATTACTTTTAATTTTATGCTGCTTTAATGAGCTGATTCTCGCATATGCGTTATAGCTTCCTGCGTATGTTTAGCGGCTACATCTGCATGACCCGCTTCAGCATGTGTAATGGCTTCCTCTAAATGCTTGATGGCTTCATCCATATGCTTGTGAGCATTGGCATGCTCTGTGACGGCGGCTTTAGCATGGGTCAGACTCTTTTTTGCGTGCTCGAGTAACTCCTTGGCATGACCGGCCTCGCCATGAGCTTGAGCTTTTCCTGCATGCTCCATCGCTTCTGATGTATGCCCAGCATCGCTTGCATTAGCCTGGGTACTGAGGAAAAATACGGCTATGCTGATTGAAATGATTATTTGTATAAGCTTCATAATATTTGCCCTTCTTGGTAATTGATAAAGATATCAGAAATACCCACCCATCAAATTTATACCCAATCCCTGAATTCAAAAAAGACTGTGCACATGTCTTTTATAGCACAAATCAGTAAAGTCATAAAATTAATATTTAATGCCAGCATGACTTGAGTCAATATTCAAATGCATAAAGAAATAAATAGATTTTATTATTATGTTGATATCATCATGACGCATTGAAACTTAATGGTTGATCAGACTACTGAGCATTTTATAATCAACCCATTCTTTATTAAATGTTGTGCCTTTGATTTTAGTGAAAGGTTGAGATGGTTCACCCAGGTCTGATAAAACCGTAACTGCACCGCTGAAATCTTGTAAACGGGTATAGCCGCTCACGGTAATGAGGGTGGGGAGGCTTGCGGCCAGCGCTGACTTTAAACCATTCTCCGAATCTTCTATTGCGATACATTGTTGTGCGGTTAATTCAAGTTGAGTGAGTACCCAGCGGTAAATATCAGGTGCTGGTTTTTTCATAGGAACAATGTCACCCGCACCAATGACATCAAACCAGCCAATAGATTCTTTACCTAGAGTTGATTTAAGCAAGGCGGTGACATTTTCCATGGTTGTTGTTGTTGCGATAGCGAGTTTTATTTTTTCGTGCCGTAACTCATGAATTAGTCGTGCAACACCGGGGCGTAATGGGATGTTGCCGTGCTCCATGAGCGATTCAAAGTATTTGGTTTTGGTTTTGTGTAAGCTGGCAATCCAGTCAGTCAGATCGTTTTTGTTAAGTGCCTCGGGAGTATATCTTTCCATGTAATAACGAACCCGCTCTTTCCCGCCTGTAATCTGTAGCAGTTCACCATAAAGATTGATATCCCAGTTCCAGTCGAGATTAAATTGCTTAAAGGCGGCATTGAAAGCAAGACGATGACCATCTTGCTCTGTATCGGCAAGTGTGCCATCGACATCAAAAAGTACGGCTTGCAGTTTATTAGGTGTATTCATTATGTTGGTTTTTATGTTGGTTTTCTGTCAAATGAATTGTGGCTTGCACGCTGCAAGCGATCAGTAATAGCTAACCAGGCTGGATGATCCGGTGGTGCTTCCACGATCATATAATCAAATGCCTCTTGATCAAACTGGCGCAATTTTGCATAGAGTTGCTTGCCGTAAGCGACAGGATCCGAAGGCATGGAGAATTGCTGGATTGATTGACCTTGGGGTTGTGATTGATGTATATCTGACCATGTGATGACCAGCGTTCGTAAACCTTGTGCGGCTAATGCTAATGTGCCATGCCATAGTTGTTCTGCCGGATATATTTTTAGTGGTGTGGTAGGTGCATAATGCGCGGGCAATAATCCCGGTGCACGTATCGTTTGGTTCATCATATTATGAGCTAAGATAACTTGGTTGTTTAGTATGGACTCAAGTGCAGATAACGTAATTCCACCGGGACGGAGGATTCTGGGTGATGCATCACAAAAGCTGATGATCGTACTTTCCAGGCCTACTTCACATGCGCCGCCATCCAGAATCATATCGACTTCCGAACCTAATTCTTCTTGCACATGCGTCGCTGTTGTGGGACTGATCCGCCCAAAACGGTTGGCTGATGGTGCCGCCAGCGCTTTGTCCGGCCCCAATGCATCCAGTAAAGCCAGCGCAACAGGATGGGCTGGTATGCGTAAGCCCACAGTATCTTGTCCACCTGTGACGCTATCGGGTATATGGCGGCTACGCTGCAGAATCAATGTTAATGGCCCCGGCCAAAAGTAGTTGGCTAACTTCCAAGCGGTTTCAGGTATTGCTTGTGCCCAGTATTGCAAATGGGAAATATTGCCGATATGAACAATGAGTGGATGATCAATGGGCCGCTGTTTGATTTTATAGATTTTATCGATAGCGTCCAGGTTTGTGACATCGGCACCGAGACCATAAACAGTTTCGGTAGGAAATGCCACAGTGCCGCCCCCGCATAATATTCTGGCAGCCGCAGTAATCTGATCAAATTGCTCCGGCGGAAAATTTGATTTGTCTTGTAAGTCCTGAGTTTGTTCCATTTGTACAGTGATATGTTTTGACTCAAATGAAAGTGATGATCAAGTATTTCTTTAAATTTTTAATAGAACTCATGGTTTACTATCGTGCCAGTCATAACCAAGAACACCTTGCATCATGCGTACAATATGGAAACTTAACCAATTAACAACATAATTTCGCCATGAGAAAAAGTTTTTGCTGGTTTGAGTGACAGGTATGGATTCTTCTGTGATGGCTGTTTTTAAACTTGTTCTTAACTCGTTTGCAAAGTGATGATCTTCAATAATGATATTGGCTTCACGTGCCAGTAGCAAACTAAAAGGATCAATATTGGAAGAACCTACCGTCGCCCAATGCTGATCAATAACCGCTACTTTGGCATGCAGATAACTTCTATCATATTCATAAATTTTTATGCCGGATTTCAATAAATTCTCATACAGTGCTTGTGTCGCGTGATACTGTAACCGGTATTCGATTTTACCTTGTAATAAAAGTTCGACGTTGACACCACGTTGTGCAGCATTCTTCAGAGCGTTGCTGAATTTTCTTCCAGGCAGAAAATAAGCATTGGCAATAATAATTTCAGTGTGAGCCCGGTTAATGGCTGCCAGATAAGCTTGTTCAATATCATGGCGATGACGTAAATTGTCGCGTATGACAAATGCAGCTTTTTGATGCCCGCAAGGTTTATCTGTTGGTTTTATAACGATAGGATTGATCCAGCGTTTTTTTAAATGTACCCAGGCCACCAGCATCCATAAATGTCTTGCAGCGGTATGTATTTGAGCAAGTAATGGGCCTCTAACAAGAACAGCATAGTCAAAACGGGGCGTCAGGTTCTCCGGATTGTGCTGATCGTCAATAATGTTAATTCCACCGATAAAGGCTATTTGTGCATCAATAATTACTAATTTCCGGTGCATCCGGCGCAAGCGATAACGGCGTGGCATTGAAAAAATAAACTCGGGCCTGAATATCAGAACCTGTACACCGGCATCAAGCATGCTTTGCATATCCTCGCGTGAGAGATTCTGGGAACCAAACCCATCCAGCAGTAAATGGACAGATACGCCGCGTTGTGCCGCTCGCTTTAATGCGGCTGAGATTTTGATGCCAATGGCGTCATATTCAAAGATATAAGTTTCAATATATATTTCGAATTCCGCGGTTTCTATCGTGGTTTCTAATTCTGGAAAATATTCTTGCCCATTGTGCAGTAGGGTCAGTTGGTTACTATCAGCAAAATGTAAATTTCTCATATACGGATGACATTGGTTGATAATGCCGCATGATCAGAAATCTTTGACCATGGATTTCCATGATGAATATGTACATTGCTGACTTGAAAGCCACGGACATAGATTCGATCCAGACGTAATAGCGGCAATGAGGAAGGGTAGCTGCGAGCCGCTCTGCCTTTTGTTAACTCGAATACCTCTGTCAGATCCAATTGTTCAGCTAAAATATGGCTCGCTATTTCGCGCCAATCATTAAAATCTCCTGCGATAACTAAGGGTGCCTGATGTGGAACCATTTGTTCAATGTGCCTGCTGAGCGCTTTTAATTGCAAACGTTGCCCACGTTTGAATAATCCCAGATGAACGCAGATACAATGGAGATTTTCCTGCCAACCCGGTATGCAAATCTCGCAATGAAGCATGCCGCGTTTCTCAAAACGATGTGCTGAGATATCTTCATTCTCCCACGCTACGATGGGATAGCGGCTCAAAACCGCATTGCCATGATGTCCTGCATCATAGATCGCATTTTTTCCATAAGCGAAGTCGCTCCATACTGAGTCAGCCAGAAACTCGTATTGTGAGAGACTCGGCCAGTTTTTGTAACGCGTGGCATGCTCCGTATGGTGGCCGATAACTTCCTGCAGGAAAACGATATCAATATTGAGTGCTCGCAAATGATCGCGTAATTCATGTACGATCAAGCGCTGATTGAAGCTTGAGAAACCTTTATGGATATTGTAAGTGGCGATATGTAAGTTCTTAGGCACGGGATAAACGGTGTCCTGAGGAGATTTAATGATTATTTTGTCAGAGTGGGTTATAAAAACGGCAACTACCTATGATCAGTTAAATTATCTTTGCCGCAATAAGTAATTACGAAATCTTTAACATTCTGTCCAGTGCCAGTTTTGCAAGCTTAGCTTCATTTTGAGGAACCTTAATCTGATTCACTACGTTCCCACTCACCAGATTTTCCAATGCCCAGGCCAGATGCTGTGGATCAATCCGGGCCATGGTTGAGCACATGCACACCATTGGCGACATGAATTGCACAATTTTTCCTTGTGGTTTGAATTCTTCAGTAATCCGGCTGACTAGATTGAGTTCAGTACCTACCAGCCAGCGCGTGCCACTTTCTGCTGCTGCAATTGTTTTGATAATGTACTCGGTTGAGCCCACATAATCAGATGCTTTGCAAACTTCATAACTACATTCAGGGTGAGAAATAACGATGCCATCGGGATATTGATTACGAAAACGTAAAATATGCTGTGGTTGAAACATTTGATGGACGGAGCAATGGCCTTTCCATAATAAAATTCTGGCTTTCTTGATTTGTTCCGGGGTAAGCCCCCCCATTGGTTCATCAAAGTCCCATACCGGCATTTCTTCGAGTGGAATACCCAGTTGATGCCCGCTCCAGCGGCCGAGATGCTGATCAGGGAAGAACAAGACTTTCTCTCGCTGCTTAAATGACCATTGCAAAACCTTGCCGGCATTGCTGGAAGTGCAGACAATACCTTCGTGTTCGCCGCAAAAAGCTTTTAGGTCGGCGGCAGAATTAATATAAGTAACGGGAGTAATCACTTCATCAGGATCCAGTATTTCCTTAAGTTCACGCCAGGCACGCTCCACATTGGAAAGATTGGCCATATCCGCCATTGAACAACCCGCCGCCATGTCCGGTAAAATAGCTGTTTGTTCCGCGCTGGAGAGAATATCTGCAACTTCAGCCATAAAATGTACGCCACAAAAAATCAAGTAGTCGGCTTCAGTCTGAGCTGCAAGGTAGGAAAGCTTTAAGGAATCACCGGTTAGATCTGCATGCCGGTATACATCTGCGCGTTGATAATGATGGGCCAGAATGACAGCGCGTTTTCCCAGAGTATTCTTGGCAGAGATAATGCGCTGGGCGCAAACTTCATCTTGCAAGGAGCCATACTGCTCAAATTTAATAGTTTCTATAGGCATTACTATTTTATTTTTCTCAATGGGTTATCAAATGATGCACATTATTATATGAATATATAGGTTCAAGTTTGAAATTTAAAGGCTTGGCAAAAATAACACAATAATCTATTCATTAAATGGAGATTTGAGTTCTGGTATAATTCTGCGGTGCATACTCAAATCAATGGGGCTGGATTGAGATTAGATATTCTGGAATTGAAAAAGATAGGCAATTTTGTTAAATGATCAGTCGCCCGCATATCGGTTTTCCTTTGATTCTTTTTGCTTCTTTGGTTTTGTTGACGTTCTGGTTGGATCAAGTAACCCGGCCGCTTGAACCTGCCAAGGGTGATGATTTATACCTTAATCCTGATTATATCGTAGAAGATCTATCCGGGATTCGCATGGAGCATGAGCGGGCAGCTCAACGAAAATTTTCGGCTAAAAAGTTATTCCACTATCTCAATGAAGAAGTCACTCAGATGGAGCAAGTAAGTTTTATCAATACCGAACCCAATAAACCTTTAATTCGCATGTACGCAGATCGTGCTGAAGTCAAGAGCAAGGGTAAACATATCTACTTGACCGGAAATGTAACTGCGGTAAGGGGAGCGGATGATGAGAAGGGCAAGATCACTTTAGTGACTAACTTTTTGCATCTTATTCCAGATGATGATCTGGTTAAGACTGATCAGTCGGTGACTATTTCAAGATTTAATACGACCATCAACGCAATCGGTTTGGAATTGAATAACCATGACGGGATGATACAGCTCTTGTCAAAAGTGAGAGCGGTTAACAATAAGTAATTGAGAAAATTATGAGATTAATTTCTATTGTGTGCTTGTCCGGCTTATTTCTTGCTCAACCTGTTGCGGCTGAGCGAGCTGATCGGGATAAACCTGTTTATCTGGAGGCCGATCGCGCTACAGTCGAGGATGTTAATCGTAAGGAATCCAGCCGGGTCAGTATATTTACCGGGAATGTTATCCTGACTCAGGGAACCATGCGAATTAGCGCTGATAAAGTCATTATGAAAGAGGATCTTAATGGATTCCGGCAAGCGACGGCCGTTGGAGACCTGGTTAGTTTTCGTCAGAAGCGCGATGGTCTGGATGAATATGTTGAAGGATGGAGTCAGCGCGTTGAATATGACAGTAAAACGGACAAAATTGAATTATTCCGGCAGGCAAGGTTGAAGCGTGGTTCCGATGAAGTGCAGGGTGACTATATTTCCTATGATATGAATAGTGAATTTTTTCAGGTGATTGGTAGTAAGGAACGCGGAGATGAAGCAGGTCCTGATAAACGGGTTCGGATCACCATTCAACCCAAGAGTAAGTCTGAATAATACAAGCCACTAAATTAAAAATAAGTATAAGCCCCAAAGAATGAGTGAGTTGAGAGCCAATAATTTAAAGAAACGCTACAAATCACGCACAGTCGTGCAAGATGTTTCTTTTTCACTCTGTAGCGGTGAGGTGATTGGCTTATTGGGTCCGAATGGTGCTGGAAAAACAACCTGCTTCTATATGATGGTTGGTTTGGTGCCCTTGGATGGGGGAGAGATATATCTGGATGATCGCGATTTAAGTCAGTTACCCATTCATCATCGGGCAAAGCTTGGGCTAAGCTATTTGCCTCAAGAGGCATCTATCTTCCGGCGCTTGACAGTCGAGGAGAATATTCTGGCTGTATTGGAATTGCAGAATTGGGATGAAGATACAAAGCAACGGTATCTCGATGACTTATTACATGATTTGCATATCAGTCATTTGCGTAATAATCCGGCAATCAGTTTGTCTGGAGGTGAACGTCGTCGTGTAGAGATTGCTCGTGCATTGGCATCACAACCGCGTTTTATTCTATTGGATGAGCCTTTTGCAGGGGTTGATCCGATTGCTGTTGTGGATATACAGAGGGTTATTTCTTTTCTGAGAGAACGAAAAATCGGTGTATTGATTACGGATCATAATGTTCGAGAGACACTGGGAATTTGTGATCGGGCTTATATCATTAGTGAAGGACATGTGCTGGCTAAAGGCGAACCAGAAGAAATCATTCATAATGAGCAGGTTAGGGAAGTTTATTTGGGAGAACACTTCCGATTGTAAGTTAATGAATTAATTTAGTTGAATCATTGAGCAATTGTTGTTTTTCCAAAATCATGAAACCAACACTCCAACTAAAGTTATCACAGCAACTTAGACTGACCCCCCAGCTGCAGCAATCTATTCGATTACTGCAATTATCAACGCTTGAATTAAATCAAGAGATCGAACGTATTGTGCAGGAGAATCCATTGCTGGAATTGCGTGAAGATTGGGATACGCCGGTGACAGAGTATTCATTCATGAGTTCAGATTCTCCAGAAGTTAAGAGTATGCCACCAGAAATGGCGCCATCTGAAGCTGAAACAACCCCTGAAGAGAATCATGAGCATGATTTTGAATGGCCTCAGGAAAGTCTTTTTTCTGATCGTACCTATGAAGATGATGATCGTGAGACGCTACAAATTCCTGCCAGACCATTAAGCCTGCGCGAACATTTAAATTTGCAAACCTGCTTGAGTCAAATTTCTGAGCGTGAGAGGAGGATTACTGGCTTATTAATTGACAGTTTGGATGATGATGGTTACTTACTCCAGAGTCTGGATGAGCTAATGGAAATGTTACCTGCAGAGTTGGGTATCAGTCTTAATGATCTGCAGGGTGCATTGGAATATTTGCAGCATCTTGATCCACCCGGTGTAGGTGCGCGTAATTTGCAGGAATGTCTGGTGTTGCAACTACAGGCATTACCGGCTGATACTGCCTACCGTGATCAGGCAATAAGAGTTGTACAGGAATATTTGGAGATCCTGGCGTCACATGATTTTGGTCAAATTAAGAAGCTGTTGGCCTGTGACGATCAAAGCTTACGCGCTATCCAGAAACTGATTACTAATCTGAATCCTAAGCCAGGCGTTGAATTCAGTTCTCAAAGCGAACGTTATATTGTGCCTGATATTACCGTTATAAAAAATAATGGAGTTTGGGTCGCGAATCTTAATAAGGATGCAATCCCGCATCTCAGTATTAATCATCTTTATGCTAACATATTGAAACGGGAGCATCATAGCACTACACGTGGATTAGCAAGCCAGCTGAATGAAGCTAAGTGGTTGATTAAAAATATCCAGCAACGTTCAAGTACCATTCTGAAAGTGGCTGGAGCCATTGTTGAGCGTCAGCAGCAATTTTTTGAACATGGAGAGATTGCGATGCGGCCGCTTGTATTACGGGAGATTGCGGAAACATTGAATTTACATGAATCTACCGTATCACGGGTAACGACACAAAAGTTTATGTATACCCCGCGAGGTATTTTTGAACTTAAATATTTTTTTGGCAGTTATGTATCTACGGATTCAGGCGGGGCTTGTTCGGCTACAGCTATCCGTGCATTGATCAAGCAATTGATACAGGAAGAAAATCCAAAGAAACCACTCAGTGATAACAAGATCTCAAATATGCTTGAACAGCAAGGTGTTGTTATTGCTCGTCGAACCATTGCGAAGTACCGGGAAACGTTACAGATTCCTGCAGCAAATCTTCGTAAATCATTTTAATTAGAATAAAGGAAGGATAATGAACCTTAAACTTACCGGCAACCATGTGGAAATTACTGATGCCATGCGCGAATATGTTATTTCAAAAATCAGTAAAATTACACGGCATTTTGATCATGTCATTGATGTCAGTGTCATTCTATCGGTAGAGAAACTTAAACAAAAGGCCGAGGCAAATGTTCATGTGCGTGGTAAAGATATTTTTGTCGAAACCGACAGTGAAGATATGTATGCTTCAATTGATAGTCTTATAGACAAGTTGGACCGGCAGATACTCAGACACAAAGAAAAGAATCTTGAGCGCCGGAATCATGGTGCATTGAAAGATCAGGATTTTGAGCAATAGCAGATAATTCAGTATGTTTCTGTTTCCAGGCAATAGAATGATGGTATTTCTTGAAATACTTTCTTAATTGTAATTAAGAAGTTTGCCACTTCATTAGCATTGATTTAAATAATCTTATTTTTTCATGAATTTAATTTCGCAATTATTACCGCAGTCCAATATTATTGTAAACCTAGATGTTGCCAGTAAAAAGCGTGTTTTTGAACAAGCTGGGTTGCTATTTGAAAATACGAATCAAGTCGCGCGCAGTCAGGTTTTTGACAGCTTATTTGCACGCGAGAAACTAGGCTCAACAGGCCTGGGGCAAGGTGTTGCTATTCCGCATGGTCGTATAAAAGGGTTGCGTGAGGCGGTTGCTGCTTTGGTGACCATGAAAGAAGCGATACCATTTGACGCGCCTGACGGCCAACCGGTCAATATTGCTTGTATTTTATTGGTGCCGGAAAAAGCTACCGACAAGCACTTACAGATTTTAAGTGAGCTGGCGCAGATGTTTAGCGATAAACAGTTCCGTGAAAGTATCTTGCAGTGTAAGGATGCAGCGGAGATTCATCAACTTATCGTTGACTGGAAACCGAATGTCACGAATTAGCATTGCTCAGCTATTTGAAGATAAAAAGGAGAAACTTGAGTTAACCTGGGTGGCGGGGCAGGGTGGCGGCAGTACTGAGCTCAGTGATGAGGCCATTGCCCAATCTGCTCAGGGCATGATTGGTCATTTGAATTTTATCCATCCAGACTGGATTCAGGTGCTCAGTAGTGATGAGATTCATTATTTAAATAATCTGGAAGCTACCTCACTTGAGAAAAAGATAAATCAGCTTACACAAAGTAACCTGGCATGTATCATTGTGGCGGATAATGCTGAAGTTCCTGCATCAATCTATAACATGGCCAATGCATTCAATATCCCCTTGCTGCGATCATCCTATCCTAGTCTGGAAGTTATCTGGTTGATACGTACTTATCTGGGAAGCGTTTTGGCGCCTTCCTGTTGTTTGCATGGCGTGCTTCTGGATGTATTGGGTATGGGTGTCATGATTACCGGTGAAAGTGGTGTAGGTAAAAGCGAATTGGCTCTGGAGTTAATCAGCCGGGGACATGGCCTGGTAGCTGATGACGTGGTGGAGTTACGTCGTATCGCACCTGAAACACTGGAAGGCCGCTGCCCGCCGATGTTGAGGGATTACCTTGAAGTACGGGGGCTAGGTATGTTGAATATCCGTACAATTTTTGGTGAAACAGCCGTACGGCGGCATAAGAATATGAAGCTGATTGTTCACTTGCAGAACAGTGGCGGGACTGATCCCAGCTTATTGGAACGACTGCCTATCAGCAATCTCAATGAAAACATTATGAATGTTGATATCCGTAAAGTTATTATCCCTGTAGCGGCGGGGCGGAATTTAGCAGTTCTGGTGGAGGCGGCGGTACGAAATTATGTTTTGCAATTACGTGGTATCGATAGCACCAAGGATTTTATTGAACGGCATGAACAGGCAATGGGCAGCGAGTCTGTAGATAAAAACGAAAGTTAGAATAAATTATTTGCCCAATTTCTTTATGTGATCATCATTGACAGCAGTCTCTCAGATCAATTCGGGCTAAGATGAAAAATCCTCAAACTGTTACGCTGGCACTGACCGGCGCATCTGGAATGCCTTATGGTATTCGTTTGCTGGAAATGTTGGTGGCTGAAGGTAAGCAGGTTTATCTTCTGTATTCACAGGTAGCGCAGATTGTGGCCCAGCAGGAAATGAATCTGGCCCTGCCTTCTCGCGCTAAGGAAGCCGAAGCGTTCTTTAATCACTTGTATGGCCTGCCTGAAGGGCAACTACGTGTATTTGGACGGGAAGAATGGTTTGCGCCCGTTGCTTCCGGTTCAAATCCGGCCGATTCGATGGTGGTTTGCCCTTGTACCATGGGAACCCTGGCGGCCATTGCGGCGGGTATGAATCAGAAACTGATAGAGCGGGCGGCGGATGTCATGTTAAAGGAAAACCGGCAGCTTATTCTGGTGCCACGGGAAATGCCGTTTTCTGCGATTCATCTGGAAAATATGCTTAAGCTGGCGCGTAGCGGAGCGGTCATTTTACCGGCTAATCCGGGTTTTTATCATCATCCGCAGACGATACAGGATATGGTCGATTTTGTTGTTGCCCGTATCCTTGATCATCTGGGGGTCCAGCATACCCTGATGCCTCGCTGGGGATCAGAAAGCTGATACGGAAGCCATTTTCAAGTGCTTATCCGTCACATTGCGGTGCGGAAATAGGTTTGAGTTTGTCGTTTCCAGTTTGGAAAATACCCGCTTCGGTCACGATATAATGCATTGCGATATCATGCGATTGAGGATAGACATTCGCTAATCGCTGTATTTCAAAAGCAATCCCGATGGTTAGCGGTTGTGTCTGATAAGTAGCCAGAGTGCGATCAAAATAACCACTGCCGTAGCCCAATCGATAGCCATGCTGATCAAAGCCGACCATTGGAATAATAACCGCATCAAGCCTGACTACTCGGGTCTCTACAGGGACAGGGATACCATAAGCGCTGTTTTTCATGGGTGTATCAGGCAACCATTCACGGAAACACAGCGGCTCATCCTTACCGGTAACTTCCGGTAGCGCGAGCGTTGCTCCTTGTTGTCCAAAGTACCGGGCAACTTGCCGTGGATCGTATTCGCCACGAAATGGCCAATAAATTCCAAGGGTCATTTTCTGAAGTTTGGGAAAACCTTGCTTAAGAAAATCAGAAATCGCCCGGCTCCATTGCTGATAAGTCTCCTCCGATAGGGCTTCGCGAGCGGCAATCAATCGCTTGCGTTGTTGTTTCTTCCACTCCAGTAAATTATCCATTGTTTTTAATTTGAACTCAGATATTGATGGGCACGGTCATCCGATAAGAAATTTTGTTTTAACAGCTTTCTGACAGGCGCCGGAATAGCTTGTTCAAGCGCGTCAGATGGTTTAATCCAGATAAATTGATTTTGCTGGACGTGGTTATTCGAAACAACTTTCAGCAACTGTGAATGAATGCGTAATTTGTAATGGGTAAATTGATGATCTATGGTTGGCAGCTCAATAGGTGATTGGACTTTCATGCCCAAATGATGTTGGCAATAAATCGCAGCATCTACTCCGGCTTCAATTTCAGGCGGACACCATAATGCTCCCCAGATACCCGATGGAGGTCTTTTCTCAAAAAGTAATTTTTGCTGGTGCATGAGTATTAAAAAGACTGTTTCTTTTTTGGGTAAAGGTTTACGGGGTTTAACAGCTGGAAATTGAGCCACACGATTTTCTTTGTACGCAACACAGTGTTGTTGCAGTGGGCAGGTTGTACAAAGGGGGGTGTGACGGCTGCAGACTGTAGCGCCCAGATCCATCAAGGCTTGTGTGTAAGTTTCAATTCGGCCTTCACGATAGTTAGCGGGTAACGATTCTTCGGCTTTTTCCCACAACAGGTTTTGTATCTTACTTTCTCCCGGGTAACCTGCAATACCGAAATAACGCGCAAGAACTCGCTTAACATTACCATCTAAAATGGCATCGCGTTTGCCATAAGCAAAAATTGTTATGGCAGCAGCTGTAGAGCGCCCGATTCCTGGTAGTCGCTGGATCAGTTCCCGGGTGTCTGGAAATTGACCTTGATAATCCTGCATAATGATGTGAGCAGATCGGTGTAAGTTCCGGGCGCGTGAGTAATAACCCAGACCGCTCCAAAGCGCCAGCATTGTATCAAGCGGAGCCTGTGCCAGACTGCTGATTGTAGGGAACTCCTGCATGAATCGCACATAATAAGGGATGACCGTATTGACTTGCGTTTGTTGCAACATGATTTCAGATAACCAGATCGCATAGGGATCCCGGTTGCCTTGCCAGGGGAGATGATGGCGGCCATGCTTCCTGTGCCAATGAATTAACTGGGTTGCGATCGATGACATCTTTATGCCGGTAGGTAAGATTAAGCTGTTTTCTGTAGAACTTAGGTCGGAATTGTTATTCTGGAATCAGAAGATTAACAGAGTGCCTATAGGATATTGATCAAGTACAAAGCTATTCTTTTGCAAGATCCTACGGGAAAACAACTTCATTAAATTTGGCATGGGGGGTGAGAACCTGCATTCTGGCAAGCTGAGTTAATTCGATTTGCTGTCTCGAATCATTATCAATCACCAGACATTCTCTTCTTTCAGGAGAATTAACAATATCAACGGCTTTACCTTCTATGATCTGATTGTTTTTTAAGATGAGTTTAAGCTGATAGCCGTACATACAGGCTACTTCCACAAAATCATGAAGTTCACACGAAATGGCATCTTGAGTCATGGTTATCGATTCCTTTGAGTGGTATTAAATAAGAATAATGGATACGATACCAGAAGCAAGATAACAAGGCAGTATTTAAACCTAAAAACCGCAGTTGACCGCTCGAATGGATATTCAAAGCATGGTTCTAATAAACTTATTAATAACTGATCATCTCGCCCAACTGCGGTTTTTAGGTTTAAATGGATTAGCTGACCGGTTCTGTTTTTGCAGTGTTATCAAAAAAGATATACAAACGGGCATGGATTTTTTTCTAAGATTGTTTCAAAACTAAATGATGGAAATTTTAAAAACATTGGGTTTGTTTGCTGTTACTGCGCTCGCTGAAATAATTGGCTGTTATCTGCCTTATCTTTGGTTAAAAGAGGGAAAGTCATTCTGGCTGCTCATTCCGGCCGCAATCAGTTTGGGAATGTTTGTCTGGCTGCTGACGCTCCATCCTCAAGCTGCGGGTCGTGTTTATGCCGCCTATGGTGGTGTTTATATCTTTACGGCTCTGATGTGGTTATGGGCAGTCGATG
>ERZ1292625.1866-Hain-H41-01um-R1-1866-length-22000-cov-6_pt1 | contig 22000 bp, 16 predicted proteins | sample MGYA00564400_ERZ1292625 | MGnify/ENA primary metagenome ERZ1292625 (study PRJEB36523, sample SAMEA6512639) | groundwater metagenome | collected 2019-01-08 | study: AquaDiva: Metagenomics assemblies of 32 groundwater samples
CAAGAAAAGGTCGATCAAGTTATCCACACCGTCACCCCTTGATGTTCACTGTACATTGATTCAAAAAGTTTTCGTTTCGAACGGCTCCATGATCGTTATCAGTTTTTCTTTGAATTGAAAAACAGGGAATTAAAAATCGAATTTGCTCGTTACCCATTTTCTCAACTTGAGAGCCCCGGCCGATTTGACGGTATTTTGGTGGATAGCTTTCGAGATATCGCCGCTAATAAACTTATGGCTCTTTTGGATCGTTTTGACCCCAAAGACTTTGCCGATCTTTACTTCACTATTCAAAAAATTACTCTCCCACAAATTAGAGCTGATGTTGAAAAAAAATTTGGCCATAAAATTAGCGCGACATTCTTAGCCGGAGAGCTTGCTAAGGTGCGTCGCATTGAAGCGTTGCCTAAAATGATAAAGCCCGTAACTATTGAGGAGCTAAAGAATTTCTTTGCTGAACTTATTAAGGGGTTATCGCCCGAGATTTTTTAGATATTAATTTTGAAAGATAAATTGGAAAATTTTGTAAGATAATAATAGAGGTACCCGGTTGACAGGGTTTTTAAAATTTTAAAAAATATTATACGGCGCTCTAATATGTAGCGTATCGCCCACATGACACGTAATATAAAAATAAGAATAAGTCGAAGAAAAGCCGTTTAAACCCTCCAAGATTTTTTTCAAAAACCTAGGAGGGCAAGTAAAAATTATGAGAAACAAAAAATTATTAACGTTTGCTGTTTTGGGGGCCGTTTTGGGTTCTGTTTTAACTTTTTCTTTAGTTACACCTCAAGCAAAGGCGGGGTTTTTGGGGGATGTATGGAATTCGATAAAGAAGCCGTTTGTGGGTGGTAATGAGACCGCTCCTTCAAATCAGGAGCTGAATACAAAAGGACCTAATCCAGAGGTGCCGCTTTATAAGCCGGCTTTGGATTACGAGCAAGCGATGATTGGGGCTGTAAAGAAGGCATCGCCCTCAGTGGTTTCGATTACGATTTCGAAAATGGTGCCGATTTTGGAAAATTGCCCCTATAGCCCATTTTCAGATTTGCCGCCGGAATTTCAGCAATTTTTCGGGCAGGATTTTCAATTTTCCCAGCCGTGTGATAACGGCAAGAAGGAGCTGAAGGAGGTGGGGGGAGGCAGCGGGTTCGTTGTTTCTTCGAATGGGTTGATTTTAACCAACAAGCACGTGGTTTCAGACGCTAGCGCTTCTTATTCGGTTCTTACCAATGATGGTAAGAATTATAAAGCTAAGGTTTTGGCGAGGGATCCGGTTCAGGATTTGGCGGTGGTGAAAATTGAGGCAACAGGATTGCCAATAGTAGAGCTCGGAGATTCGGATTCTATCCAACTTGGGCAGACGGCGATTGCTATCGGGAATGCCCTAGGAGAATTTAGAAATACAGTTTCGGCTGGAGTAATTTCGGGTTTATCGCGTGAAGTGACGGCTGGGGGCGGGGGTATGACGGAAACAATCTCCGGAGTAATCCAAACAGATGCGGCAATTAATCCCGGCAATTCGGGGGGGCCACTTTTAAACTTGCGGGGGCAGGTCATCGGGATTAACACGGCCATCGTATCCGGCGCTCAAAATATCGGATTTGCAATACCAATAAATAAAGCCAAACGGGATATCAATTCAGTGAAAACTACCGGAGAAATTCAAGCGCCTTATTTGGGAGTGAGATATTTGGCGGTAACGCCGGATTTGGCTAAGAAAGAAAAATTATCGGTTGATTACGGAGCTTTGGTACGCGGGAATGAGGATGGTCCGGCAGTGGAGAAAGGATCGCCGGCGGCGCAGGCCGGAATTGTGGCGGAAGATATCATTTTCGAAGTAGAAGGTAAAAAAATTACCAAGGATTTGTCGCTTTCGGGAGTGATTTCGCAGTTTTCTGTCGGACAGACGGTGAATTTGAAAATAAATCGGCAAGGGAAAGAAATAAATCTAAAAGTCAGTCTTGGCAAGAGGCCGGAATGATGCTATAATTCAAAAGTTAAAGATCAAAGTGAAAAATTTTGGTGGCTTATAATTTTCTAAGAAAATTATAAGCTTCACTAACTTTTAGTTTTACATTTTTTAACATGCCAAACTTTCATCGTTTCACAATTAAAGCCCAAGAGGCGCTTCAAAACGCGCAAGAGCTTGCAGCTCGGAAGAGTCATGGAGAGTTAAAAGCCCTACATCTTTTGGCGAGTTTACTTGAAGATCAACAATCTTTGGTCCAGCCAATTTTGGTTCGGACCGGAGTTAATTTGGATAAACTTCACAGCCAACTGGAGATGGAGCTTGATCGCTTGCCGAAACTTGTGAGCGGATCAAATATCGGCCAGCTTTATTTGTCGCAAGAGTTGATGCAGGTTTTAGACCAGGCGGCTAAGGTGGCGGCGGGCCAGAAGGATGAATTTATTTCCTGCGAGCATATGCTTATCGCGATTTTGGAAACACCTTCTCCGGCTCAATTGGTGCTACATCAGTTTGGATTAAAGAGGGATTTAGCGCTTAGAATTCTTAATCAGCTTAGGGGATCGATGCGAATTACTGATGAAACTCCAGAGTCTAAGTTTCAAGTTTTAGAAAAATACGCTATCAACATTACAGATAAAGCTAAATCTGGCGCATTGGATCCGGTGGTGGGGAGGGAGGAAGAGTTAAGACGGGTGATTCAAGTGCTTTCGAGGAGAACAAAGAATAATCCGGTTTTAATTGGAGAGCCGGGAGTGGGAAAGACGGCAATTATTGAGGGTTTGGCTCAGAGGATTATAAGCGGCAATGTGCCGGAACCGCTTAAAAATAAGCAAATAATCATGCTTGATTTGGGAGCTTTGATTGCCGGAACTAAATTTAGAGGCGAATTTGAGGACCGACTCAAAGCATTTATCAAAGAGATTAAAAACGAGAGCGGGAAAATCATTCTATTTATTGATGAGATTCATACAATCGTGGGGGCCGGAGCGGCTGAGGGGGCGGTGGATGCTTCTAATTTGTTAAAACCGGCATTGGCGAGAGGGGAACTTCATGCGGTGGGGGCAACCACAATTCGAGAATATCAGCGCTATATAGAAAAAGATCCGGCGTTAGAGAGGAGATTCCAACCAATTATGGTTGATGAGCCGAGTATTGATGACAGTATAGCGATACTACGAGGGCTTAAGGAGAAATATGAGATTCATCACGGATTAAGGATAACGGACGATGCAATCGTGGAAGCAGTCAGTCTTTCAGCTCGATATATCACAGACAGATTTTTGCCGGACAAAGCAGTGGATTTAATTGACGAAGCGGCGGCGGCGAGGAGGTTGGAGTCTGAGAGTTTGCCTAAAGAGATTGATAAAGTTAGACACGATGTTATGAAGTTAGAGGTTGAAAAGCAGGCGATAAGCAAAGAGACGGAGAGGAACAGCCCCCGACTTAAAGAGATTGAGAAGGAGTTAAAAAAATTACATCAATTAAACTCCAAGCTTTCTGATAAATGGCAGTCCGAGAAGGCGGTTTTTGAAGCGTTGCACGAGCTGCGAAGGAAAATTGATAATTTAAAACGAGAGGCGGAGCTTTCGGAGCGATCTGGTAATTTAGAGCGGGTAGCGCAGATAATTTATGGAGAGTTGCCTCAGGCGCAGAAGGATTTTCAGTTATTTGAAAAAGAACATTTTGAAAGGTCTCAAAAAGAAAACGGGCGGGCAGGCCCGCCCGCCAGCGAGTTCGCTCGCAAGCGAAGTCGGGCGGGGAAGAAAGATGATAAGAGCGAAGAAGGCAACCATTTTCTTAAGGATTCAGTGGATAAAGAGGATGTAGCGGCGATTGTGGCGAGTTGGACCGGGATCCCGATTCGGAGAATTCTTGAGTCTGAGGCGGAAAAACTTATAAAAGTGGAGGATGTTTTAGGAAGACGGGTAGTGGGGCAAGAGGAAGCGATTAAGGCGGTATCTAACGCTTTGCGCCGGGCTCGAGCCGGTCTTTCGGATGAGAATCGCCCCCTAGGATCGTTTATGTTTTTAGGCCCGAGCGGAGTGGGTAAGACAGAGTTAGCCAGAACGTTGGCTGAATTTTTATTTAATGACGAGAAGGCGATGTTGAGATTTGATATGTCGGAATATATGGAGAGACACACTACGTCTAGATTGGTCGGATCTCCACCGGGTTATGTTGGCCACGAAGAAGGAGGACAGCTTACCGAGGCAATTCGGCATCGTCCCTATAGCTTGATTTTATTTGACGAAATAGAGAAGGCCCACCCGGAAGTGTTTAATTTGTTGCTTCAAATTCTTGATGATGGGAGACTCACTGATAGTAAAGGAAAACGAGTGAATTTTCGGAATTCGATTATTATTATGACTTCAAACGCGGGGAGCCAGTACCTTCGAGCGATGTCGAGTTTGGGTTTCGGTTCAGAAGAAGATGGAGGGAAACAAGCCCAAGTGGATGATTATAAAGGAAAGATACTGGAGGCGCTCCGGGAGAGTTTTCGGCCTGAGTTTTTGAATCGGGTGGACGAAATTACAATATTCAATCCTCTGAAATTAAAAGATATTCAGAAAATAGTGGATATCCAGCTGGGGTTGATTGAAAAACGGTTAGCCAGGCGCCGAATTCAAATTTCTTTAGATGCGCCGGCGAGGGAGTATTTAGCTAAGGAAGGTTTCAGTCCGGATTTTGGAGCTCGACCGCTTAAGCGATTGATTCAGAAGGTAATTCTTGATAAATTAGCCGATCAAATAATAAGAGGAGAACTTAAAGATGGAGGCAAGGTTAAAGTTAATTTTAAAGCTGATTCCCTGGTCTTTAATAGTTAAGACCTTGGTTTTCGCAGGTGCGTGGTGGATTTTGCCGTTTGGTTTGTTTTTGATTGTGGCGAGTTACCTTTATCTAGTGCCATTTTTTAAACCCCTTAAATTTCTGGCGCCATTTTTGACGCTTCTGGCTTTGATTTCGCCGTTTTTTTTGGCCAAAAGTTTTTGGGTAATCGCGCTGGGATCAGCGACGTTTTTTATTATTTTAGGAGTAAGGGAACTTTTGTTTATTAATAGGAGGGCGGTTTATAAGACGGCTTATTTTATTTTGCTTTTCATGTTGCTTCACACTTTTTTTTCAGGTTTCCAAAATTGGACTGGCTGGTTAGTTGTTTTTGGTTCTGCGGTCGCGGCACTAGTTTTTTTCTTTTTGCTGAAAAATTTGGTTGGTTACGAAGATTCGCTCGCGGAGAAGGAAAAAATTGGCCGAAGAAAGGAGTTTGTAGTTCAGGGGCTGGCCGCTTTTTTTATATGGCAGAGTTTATGGGTTTTGCTTTTTTTACCTCTGAACTATATATATCAATCAATGCTTGGGTTTTTGATGGTAGTGGTTTTAACGGAGCTTGTTTTGGCATATACAAATTTTTCATTGACCCGCCGGAAAATGTTGGCTAATTTTACGATCCTCTTCGTGTTTGTAATTTTTGTATTGGCAAGTTTTAGCCCAGGGATTTAGTGGATGAATTTCGGCGCGCTTTTTGAGAATTCCTGACAAACGGGAAATATTTTCGCATATCGTTTTGTAATTGGGTATAATAAGATAAATATCGAACGGGATGCTGGGTAGTGAAAATTCGACCGTCGCTGGAAGCGACAGGTTTATGTCTAGCTACTTTATGAAAAGGCATAACAATAATGTTTTGTATAATATCAAAAATTAAGAAGTCAATTAGTCGAATTTCTACTACCCGGGATGCATAAAATTACAAAATTGGTTTTGCCGGTGGCGGGGTTGGGGAAGCGTTTGAGGCCGATAACTTTGAGGACGCCTAAGGCTTTAGTTAAATTAAAAGGGAGGCCACTTCTAGATTACGTATTAGATGAAGTGGTCGAAACCGACATTCGGGAGGTGATTTTGGTGACGGGGCCGACCCAACGGAAGCGATTTCTGACATATCTAAAAACCGCCAAAAAGCGGTTTCCCGGGCTTAAGTTCCATATTCGGGTTCAGAATGAGCCATTGGGAACCGGTCATGTTCTACTTATGGCGGAGGATTTGATTAAGGATGATTATTTCGCGGTTCGGTTTTGTGATGATCTATTAATCAATAGAACACCTTTTTTTAGAAGTTTAATAGAGGAAGCGAGTAAGCTGGGTGGTTCACTTTTAACTTTACGAAGGGTGCCAAAAAGCCAAGTATCCAGATTTGGAGTAGTGGCGGCTCGACGAGTAAAAAGGAGCGGGAGTCTTTATAGAATTTCAAAAATTGTTGAAAAGCCAAAAATAAAGGAAGCGCCTTCTAATTTGGTTCTTATTGGAGCTTATGTGCTTTCTCCGTCAATTATGAGGCAACTCAAAAAGATGGATCGGTGGCTAAGGAAAGGAAGGGTGAATGATTCATTGTTACTTACTACTGCTTTTGATTTAGATTTGGCAGAAAAGAGGAAGATTTTCGGATTGGAATTTAAGGGTCAATATTTGGATTGCGGAACGTTGGAAAGTTTGGAAGTGGCAAATGAAGCTTTAAAGCGGCAACCCCGGAACTAATTGTGAGAAAAATTTGGAGGTTGTGAGAATATTGGGAATTAAAAAATCTCACAATTAGTACCGGGGCGCTCCTTGACCCCGTTAGAGATCATGCCCGCGCTTTAACGCGCCCCAGAGGGGCCTTGGGGCGAGCTATTTCTAGCGGGGTTGACACATTTTTGGGTGGGTGTATATACTGGGGCATGGAAAAGCCATCCGGCAAGTATTTGTCACAAAAAGCTTTCGAGATAGGATATGCAATTTTTAGAGTGAGCCAAACCTTGCCAGGTCAGAGTTTGGCGTATTATCTTGAAAAGCGGGTTTTAGATGTGATGGACGCAGTTTTAGTTGGAGAGTACTATAGGGCGAATTTATCCTCCGGATCTTTGGAGTATTTTATTCGATTAGGCATGGAGACTGGAGCTATTAGCCATAAAACTAGCCAGGTTATCATTTCGGAATTGAATTGGCTGAATGCGGCAATTGCCGGATTAGATAATTTATCAAAGGCAACCGAAGTAGATTTAGAGAATATTTTCTCTAAGTCGGATTCAATAGAGAATATGTTAAATAAAAATGTTTCTTTACCTATGGCCGCCTCAATATCTTCGTCTGAGATTCGTCGGAGTGAAGAGCATGAAGGAGATAATTCGGAAATGCCCGGCAATCCGGCAAAACATTTGCCGGCATACGTAAGCGAACAAAGGCATTCGTTGATTGTTGATAAGGTTAGGGATTTGGGTTATTGCCGGATAAAGGATTTGCAAGAGCTTTTACCGGGCGTAAGTGAAAGGACTGTTCGGTACGATCTTCAGAAACTTTTAGGTGAGGGTCTTATTGAGAGGATCGGCAATGGTGGCCCCTCTACATTTTATCGATTAAAAAGAGAAGTGGCTTAAAAGCACTCCGTAACCTTTTTGAAAGTATCTCGTTTTATTATGTGGCCCAGGATGATAGGCCGATTTTAGTCGATTCTTGGTTGATGTTATCCACACGTTATTTGTTTGTGATGTTGATATAATCAGAACGATTCAGAAGTGAGGCTGAATCTATAGTCACGGTGCACGAGACACGTAACACGATACACAAAAAGTCGTGCTATGTGGTTAGTGAATTGTGCTTTCGGCCTCGCTCCCCAAAAGAGCGTTTTTTGTTTTTAATAAAATTAAAATGGTAAAGCTGGAAAAAAAGAATTTAACAATGAATGATTTGGCGGTGATGGTTGGACGGGGTTTTAACGCGACCGACAAGAAGTTCGATAGAATAGACAAGAGATTTGACGGAATGGACAAGAGGTTTGACGGAATGGATAAGAGATTTGACGGAGTAGATAGAAAATTGTTTGAGGTTAATCAACGGCTGGATAGAATTGAGAAGGTAATTTTGGAAGATTACGGAAATAGGATAGAAATTTTGGAGGATCGGTTTCGGGATTTTCAGAGAGATTTTCGTAATTTAACAGCGGGATTAAAAAAATAAACAGATGTAGATAATAAAATTAGATATTAGAGCTATTCCTTTCTTTCCTCTGCCTCTAATCCTCACTTAGATTGGCGGTGGGTCGAAAAGGAGGGTAGTAGCTTTTCAGAAAATATACCCGCCCAAATTTTCACCCTCTAAAATTTCAAAGAAATTAAGGAGGGTAAACAAAACTTAGGAGGGTAAAGGTCGAACCCCGGTACTAAATTGATGCCGGGGGAACAAGAAAAAAATAAAAATTGTCGAATACTTTTCTAAATTAATTTTAGGAAAGTGAAAAAATAAATAAAATGAGTTTAAGAAAGAAATTTACTTCGGTTGCGCTCGCGGCCACGACTTTTGTCTGGCTTTCCGGCGCGACTATGATTATTCCAGTTGCTAATGCAGCAACTACACAAGAGACGATTGATTCTCTTATGGCAACCATTACTGCTTTGACGGCTAAGATTAACGCCCTTCAAGGTGGTGGCGTTGTTTTAGCTGGCGCTCCATCCGGCTTTACCTTTACCAGCGACCTCACCGTTGGTTCAAAAGGCGCAGACGTGAAGGTGTTACAGCAGTTCCTTAATAGTAATGGTTACCAAGTGGCGGTATCAGGCCCAGGTTCGGTTGGCAATGAGTCAACTTACTTTGGTGCATTAACAAAAGCGGCTTTGGCTAAATACCAAGCGGCTAACAGTATTACGCCATCGGTTGGTTATTTTGGTCCAAAAACCAGAGCATGGATTAGTTCCGTAGTGGTTGCTCCAGTAACACCGGTAACGACTTTGCCGGCTGGTTGCACTTCAGCCGCTGGCTTTAGCCCAACAACCGGCCAACCGTGTGTGGCTACTACTATACCGACAACGCCAGCCGCTGGTTTAGCGATTAGTTTGGCTTCGGATAATCCAGCGGCCAGCACTTTACCTCAAGGAGCCACCGGGGTGGCCTTCTTGAAATTCAACGTTAGCGGAAGCGGCACTCTTAGCTCCCTTACCTTTAAGAGAGTGGGCGTGGGCGCGACGGGAGATTTTGCCACAAGCGGGTTTTACCTCTTCGACGGCAGTACTCGTCTCACAAGCGGCAGGAGTCTTAATTCCACCACTCACGAGGTTTCTTTCGTCAATTTAGCTTTGACGATTTCGGGCACGAAAACCCTAACCCTGGTAGCTGATGTGGATACGACAGTAACTGCCGGCAATGTAAACGGCTTTGAATTGGTTGGAATGACGGGCGATCCGACTCCGACAGGGACAGTCAAAGGCAGCTTCATGACCATGTCTGGTCAGTCGGTCGGAGATATTACGGCGGACGACCAAGCAGCTCCAGCCAATCCTAAGATTGGCCAAAAAGAAGCGCCTATGCTGGAGCTTAAATTAACCGCTGGTTCAACAGAGGATATATTGATTCAGCGCATTTCTTTGACGGAGGGAGGCACCGTTACCAATGCCAATCTTTCAAATTTTATTTTGAAGGATCCGGCCGGCGCGACGGTAGCGACCGCCGTGTCAATCGGAGCGAAAGACCTGTTAACCTTGAACTTCACGACGCCTTATCTCTTAGAGAAGGGCCAAAACAGGATTTTCACTCTTTACGGAGATATTTCTGGTTCGACTCGGTCGGATGATACGATTGTCTTCTATATTGACAGTAAGGCCGATGTTTACGCGACTGGCAAAGTTTATGGTTACCCAACCACTCCGACCATTACAGACATAGATACCACCAGTGAGAGCGATACGCTTACCATTCAGGGAGGCGATATCACCATTACTTTCAATGGCCCGATTAAGGGCGATATCGCGCTTCGGGGTCAGGACGTAACGGTCTTTGACTTCACGATTGCGTCGCTTAATCAAGTTGAAATTAAGAATCTTAGGTTCAATGCCACCACCACGGGTTTGATTTCTGGCGAAGGATTTAATGATTTCAAGCTGTGGGACGCGACGAGTAATTCGGTTATTTCGAGCGCGACGGATGTGACGACCTCATCGGCGGTAACGGTGACAGATGTGGTTAACCTTAACGCCGGTCAGTCGAAGAGAATGAAAGTGACGGTGGATGTGGACGCTGACAATGATGACGGCGACGATATCTTGGTTTCGCTCTTGGCGTTCCAGAGCGGAGACATTAAGAATCTGGACAACAATACCAATGTGGCTACGAGCACGATTGTGCCGAGTGCCCAAATTATAGGTAATGTTCAGGATACGGCGGCGCCAGCTTTAACTATTTCTTTGGCTGGTTCGCCGGGTTCGCAGTCAGCCACAAAAGGCGCGACTAATCTTAATACGATTGGTTTCAGTTTCCGCGCCAGCAATGACGACATCAAGATTACATCAGTCAAGATTAGCGCTTCGACCTCTAACGCGACGGGAACTATTTCCACCTTAACGGCGGACGTCTTGAATCTGGCGCTTTATGATGGGGAGACCAAGGTTTCTGATCTCAAGTCTCTAACTGGTTCGGCGCTACCGGCGACGGCTACCTTCTCGAGCATGAACTACGTGATCACGAAGGGTCAGACTAAAACTCTGACGGTGAGAGCCAACTTGTCTTCCGGCGCGACAGTGGATGCCGGGTACTTCGTTTATCTGGCGGCACTTACGGATGTGACGGCGGTTGATTCGCAGTCAAATACGGTAGCACCAACGGGCGCGACAGCCAACTCGGGCGCCACGGTAGCAATGACTGTGCTTAACTCTGGTGACATAACCATAGTTAAAGCCACTGATGACAATGACTCGAAGCCGAGCATTGTGCTTGCCGGCCAAGAGGTGACTTTAGCGAAGTTTAAAGTGACGGCGGCTAATGAGGCGATGACTATCAACAAGATGAGAATTTCGGTCATTGACTCCTCAAGCGGCACGGCGACTTCAACTGGCGCCACGGACGAAGTGGCGGTCATCAAGCTTTATGACGGCGCGACGCAGATTGGAGCGAGTGGCGGCTATAGCGTGGATGGTTCCGGCAATAGCGCCGGTGTAGCCATTATTGAAGATTTGGGCTGGGCGATTGGCAAAAACGAAGAGAAGACCTTAACGGTCAAGGCGCCGATTAATGTCATTGACATCAGTTCGGCGAATGGAGCGGACTCCGGAACGTCGCTTTATGCCAACGTTCAGGCGGCTGGCTTTGAGGCGGCTGGTTCCACGGCACTTGATACCACTATCACGACGGCTTTGGGCAACCAGAAAGTGGTTTACCGCGGCCGGCCGACGGTAACGACTCTAGCCGTGCCTTCGGCTGTTTTCGGCACCAATCCGGTGGTAGCGAAGTTTAGAATAGCGGCAGGCGTGACAGCCATCGCCTTTAAGAGCTTTAGCTTGAAAGTTGAGCCGACCTTCGCGACCATGACGGCCGCGGTTACTTCAACCATAACAGTCAATAAGCTTACAGTTAATCCATCCTTGACGCTGGCGACATCAGTAAGCGGTTCAACAACCGCGAGCACTGGCGCGGCGGCGATTGTGGGCGGGGCGACCGGTTATGTGACTGTTTACTTCGCAACGGCCGAAGAAATTGGAGCCAACAGTTATGCCGATTACGAAGTATCACTGACCTTCAATAACATTTCCGGGACGGTGGGAGCGGCCAAGTTGAGCACGAAGCTCAATGTGGCTGAAGCCGCTATTCCGACGGTGGGCACGTTCGCCAGTATTGGCGGAGGGACTGATGACGGTAACCCATCGTTTATCTGGTCTGACTTCTCGAAGATTTCTCACGCCGAGACTACGGCTGATTGGACCAGCGGTTACCTAGCGGAACTGCCGGTTTCGACACCGTGGCTCTTGAGTAACTAGTCTTTTCCTTGTGCGACTAGTTAGAAACCAAAAACCGCCTTCGGGCGGTTTTTGGTTTAGGTTAAGTTGTTCACTTTTTTTGGTTTTTGGCCGGATTTTTGAGATAATAAGAAATATTGATTGATGAATTTAATTGGCGCTTTTATCAGATATTTAATTTTTGCCACCGCGCTTACGCCGATAGTGGTTTTTCGTTTTCTGCCTTTTCCCTACAATTTTAGCCAAGCGCTTTTTTTTAGAGTGGCCGTCGAAGTGATAGTCATTCTGTTTTTGGTTTACATCTGGCTAGCTTATCAGAAAGGCCAACTGGGGAGTTTATGGCTCGGAAAGTTTAAAGCGATGATTCGAAATTCGCTTTTTAGAGTGGTTTTGGTATTTCTGGGTTCGGCTTTTTTTAGCACGGTTTTGGCTAACAATACTTATTACGCTTTTTGGGGCAACGCGGAGAGGGGAGAAGGGTTTTACGGACTAGCGCATTATTTTTTGTTTATAATGGTCGCTATTCTTTTTCTAAAAAAAGAGGACTGGATTTCTTTTTTTAAAATCTCGCTCGGGGTGGGATTTTTAATGGTTTTATGCGCCTGGTTTCAGTATTGGGGTGTGACGAATTTTTCTTTTGTGTTAACGCAAGAAGGCCGTCCCGGTTCTTTTTTAGGTAATCCGGCTTTTCTATCGGAGTATTTGATACTTCTCGTGGCTTTTAGCGGGATTGTTTTCTATTATTCGTTTCGTTCGCGTATCTGGCGCTACCTCTCGGCGTTACTTGTGGCAATCATTATTCCTACTCTTTTCATTTCGAATACAAGGGGCGCTTTGGTGGGATTATTGGCGGGACTGATTTTTTGGCTTTTGCTAATAATAACAAAAGGAAGGCAGTATTTAGTGGTCAGGAGAGTGGCTTTGGGGTTTTTGGTGGCGGTGATTTTTGGAATGGGCACTTTTTGGGCAACCAGGCAGGCGCCGGTTTGGCAGGAGGTGCCGGGATTGAGTCGCTTGGCTGAAATTGGAGTTTCGGATTCTTCGGTTCAAACAAGATTGATCGCGCTGGGGGTGAGTTGGCAGGCTTTTAAAGAGCGGCCGCTTTTGGGCTGGGGCCTTGAGAACTATAAGGTGGCTTACAACAAATACTATAATCCTGAATACGCTCGCTATGAGGCGGCTTGGTTTGATCGAGCTCATAATAAAGTGGCCGAGATGGGAGTGACGCAGGGCTTGGTAGGGCTGCTTTCATACTTAGCAATTTTTGTGGTTTTGTTTTACCTATTTTTCAAAAAAAGATTTTTTTTGGATTCGGGAGGAGGGGGATGGGATAAAAAAAGTGATCAAGCAAAGAAGGTGGAGGGTAAAAATAATAAGATTGGTTTAGGTCTCGGTTTAATTTTGTCCGCAGTTTTAGTGGCCTATTTTGTCCAGAATCTTTTTCTTTTCGATACGCCGGTCAGTGGTTTTATGTTTTTTAGTATTATGGCTTTTGTGGCGGGGATGAGTGGGGCGGCAGAATCGGAGATTGATATTGGACTAAAAAAATCGATTAACCCCAATGCGAGGAGGTCTTTCTTTTTAAGAAGACTGATTTTAGGGTTATTGGTTTTGACCGCTATTATTGTCGTTTTTTATTCTTTGTATTTTTATAATTATATTCCAGCTCGTCAATCTTGGATTTACCGTCGGGCGGCTGATACTGGAGTAGGGGAAAAAATTGTGGATGATTCACCGAGATTTTTAGAGCCATATAATTTTATTCAGCCCACTTTGCGATTCCAGCTATTGGAGACATCGAGTAAGGGGAATATTTTAAGAGATCCAGTTTTTACCCCACTTGTAAGTTTAGCGATTGAGTCAATGGAGGAAGTGGTGAAGAGAGAGCCTGATTATGAACCAAGAGAGTTGATTATTTTGGCTGAGACCTATAATGAAAAAGGTAAGGATGATCCCGAATTGTTAAAAAAGTCAGAGGGATATTTGAGAAAGGCGTTGATTTTGTCGCCAAGGCGCCAGGATATTTTTTATATTTTGGCTTTCACGCTGGCGGGGCAAGGTCGTTTCGAAGAAGCAGTGGGAGTGGCGAGGGAAGCGGTGGCTTTAGATTCTGGGGTGGGTAAAGCCCATTATAATTTGGGGTTGGAATTGGCTTTAGCCGGGCAGGATCATTGGGATGAAGCTGAAAAAGAGTTGGGAGTAGCGTTGGATATTAACTTTGTGGGCAATCATTTTCGTGGTTTTACTGAAGAGGATTATAAAAATATTGTAATCATTTATAAGAAGATGCTGGAGGTTTATATTCCAAAAAGAGACGAAGAAAGGGTGTTGAGAATTGTGAAGAGATTGAAACAGGTAGATTTGACGTTCGGCGAAGATATGGACATCATTGCTGATTTAGTTCAAAAAAATCAGTGGGATATTCTTATAGCATCGCTAAATTCTGAAGGTAATTAAATCGCCAGCAACTTATTTTTTGGTATAGGGTCATAGAGTTCCTCTCTGGAGTTGGCCCCGGTACTAATTGTGAAAAAGTTTTCCTGAAAAACGAAGTTAGTAGTGGAGACCAGAAAAACTTTAAGGTTGTAGAGATATTGGGAATTGAAAAAAATTTCACAATTAGTGCTGGGGTTGGATTTTCCTGGTTTTTTGTGGTAGAATTTGTGTACAGAACCCGTTTTTTGGTTTGTTTTTATTTGATTTTCCTGGAATAAAATGCCTAAAAAGCCTATACAATCGAAGGACGATTTAAGTCCGAAAAAACCAACGGTAGCTCCAAAGGCTAATTCTTATAACGCTGACGATATTTACGTTTTGGAGGGCTTGGAGCCGGTAAGGAAGCGGCCGGGGATGTATATCGGTTCTACCGGACCTGATGGCTTACACCACTTAATTTGGGAGGTTATAGATAACTCAATCGACGAAGCGATGGCGGGATATGCGAAGAGCATCTCTATTGAACTTTTGCCAGAGGATAAGGTGAGCGTGATGGACGACGGCAGAGGAATCCCGGTGGATATTCATAAGCAGACAAAAAAATCAGCGCTAGAGACGGTGCTGACCACACTGCATGCCGGAGGAAAATTCGGCGGCGAGTCATATAAAGTTTCCGGGGGTTTGCATGGAGTGGGTGTATCGGTGGTAAACGCGCTTTCGGAATGGCTTCGCGTGGAAGTGTGCCGGGAGGGGGAACAATACGCGCAGGAATATAAACGAGGCGTGCCACTGGCGAAAGTGAAGCGGATTGGAACTTGCAAGGCAACCGGCACGAAGGTGCTTTTTTCTCCCGACCCTCAGATTTTCTTAACTATTGATTTTAACGACAAACGAATAGTGGATCATATTCGGCAGCAAGCGTATCTTACAAAAGGAGTCCGGATTAATTTTGCCGATAAGAGAAAGCAGGTGCCGCTTTTCCGATCTTTTTATTTTGAAGGTGGATTGTATTCTTTTGTGAGTTATTTAAGCCGAAATGAAAAACCACTCCAAGAGGAGGTCTTTTATGTGCACAAAGATAATGAGAATATCAACGTTGAAGTGGCTTTTCTTTATATAGACGATTTAGATGTGAAAGAACTTTCTTTCGCGAATAATATTTATACCCCAGACGGCGGAATGCATCTTACCGGTTTTCGTTCGGCTTTGACTAGGTCTTTAAATACTTACGCGAGGGCGGAAGGATACTTGAAAGAGAAAGAAGAAAATTTAACAAGCGAGGATGTTCGAGAGGGATTGGTGACTGTTGTATCGGTAAAACTTAGGGAGCCACAGTTTGAGGGGCAGACTAAGGCTCGGTTAGGAAACCCAGAGGCGAGGACGGCCGTGGAGAGCGTGGTTGGCGAAGCTCTTAAAGAATTTTTAGAAAAAAAACCAAGCGAGGCCAGAAAAATTATCGAGCGGGTGTTGCTATCGGCGAAGGCGAGGCGGGCGGCCAAGGCGGCGAGAGATACGGTTTTAAGAAAAGGGGCTTTTGAGGGGCTGACTTTACCGGGAAAACTCGCGGATTGCAGTTCCAGGAGTCCGGAGGAATCGGAACTTTTTATCGTCGAGGGCGATTCAGCCGGCGGATGTTTTTCTGGTGATACCGAGGTGGCTTTGGTTGATGGCCGAAATATTTCTTTCAGAGAACTTGTAGAAGCGGATAAGAGAGGGGAAATTAATTTTTGCTACACAATAAAAAAGGATGGCAGTGTGGGAGTGGCTAAAATTTCTAATCCGAGAGTAACAAAAAAGAACACAGAGGTTATTCAGGTGACATTAGATAATGATGAAAAAATTATTTGTACACCCGATCACAAGTTTATGCTCCGTAGCGGTTCTTATAAAGTTGCTAGAGACTTACAGCCTAGTGATTCCTTGATGCCTATTTATCGTAAGCATTCGGAAGTTGGCGGGAAAATTACGATTGACGGTTACGAAATGGTTTTTGATCCAATGAAACAATATTGGATTTTTACCCATCTTTTGTCCGATAAATATAATCTTTTGAATAATGTTTATAGCGAAAGCAGTGGTCAGTATCGTCACCACAAGGACTTTAATAAATTAAACAACAATCCGAGTAACATATTTCGATTAACAAAAGAAGAACACTTAGCGATCCATCGAGAATTTGCTTACAAAACTCTTCATCGTCCGGAGGTTATAGAGAAAATGCGATTGTTGCATAAGACTTCTGAGTTTAGAGAGAAGATTAGGAAGGCAATGCTTCAGCCAAGCGTACGGGCCGGTTTAAGCGAACGAGCTATAAAGCAATGGCAGAATAAAGAGTATAAAGAATTTATGCTGAAAAGTTTTTCGGATTTTTATAAAGGGAATCCTGAATATCAAAAAATAAATAAACAATTATTAAGTGTTGCTCAAAAAAAATATTGGGCTAGTAATGAGAATATTAAGAAGCAGTCAGAAAGAGTGAAAAATTATTTTGAAAAAAATCCCGAAAAGAGACTAGAACTTTCTCTCTTAGCTAAGAGACAGTGGTCTAGTAAAGATCTCTTGGGTTTAAGAGCGGAATTGACAAAAGAGCAGTGGACACCGGAATTTAGAAAAAAAAGAAAGGAGGCATATAACAAAACGTATTTGGCGAAAGCCATTTCGACGCTTCATGATATTTATCTAAAAACCGGCAAGATAGATGTGGCAGTTTATAATCAAACGAGGAAGCAGATGCGAGATAAAAATTTAATTAAGTATGAGACTGTTGCCGAAAGATTTTTTGGCAATAACAAAGAGAAGTTGAACGAAGTGATTGTTAGTTATAATCATAAAATAAAGAAGATTGTTAACGTGGAAGGAAGAATTGATGTTTATGATTTAGAGGTCGAGAGTACTCATAACTTTGCATTAGCGAGCGGAGTTTTTGTTCACAATAGCGCTAAGATGGGGCGTGAGAGGCGGACACAAGCGATTCTGCCGCTCAAAGGAAAGATTTTAAACGTTGAGAAAGCGCGCTTAGATAAAATGCTGGCTAATCTTGAGATAAGAGCTCTTGTTGTGGCGATGGGGACGGCGATCGCGGAAGAGTTTAATCTTTTGAAAATTCGTTATCATAAGATTATTATCATGACCGATGCGGACGTGGATGGAGCGCATATTCGGACATTACTTTTAACTTTGTTCTATAGATATTTTAAAGAAGTGATTGAGAATGGTTATTTATATATCGCTCAACCGCCGCTTTATAGGATTCAAATAGGCAAGGAGGCTCGCTATGTTTACACCGAGCAGGAAAAAGAGAAAGTGATAAAAGAACTAAGGGCATTTAAAGCGGAGAAAGCGAAAAGCAAGGCCGGGCAGAAAGTGAAAGAAAAAGCGGAAGAGACCGCGGAAGAAATTCCTGAGGATGAAGAGGGATTAATTGAGACAGAGGGTCTCAAGGGGGTGAGCATCCAAAGATATAAAGGGTTAGGAGAGATGAATCCGGATCAACTTTGGGAAACGACGATGGATCCCGAGAAGCGGTTTTTGAAGCAGGTGATGATTGAAGATGGGGCGGAGGCGGATCGAATGTTTGATGTTCTAATGGGCGATGACGTAGCACCTAGGAAAAAGTTTATTGAGCTTCACGCCCTTTCGGTGCAGAACCTTGACGTTTAGCTGTTTTTGTATTAAATTTTCGACTACAGAAGAAGCTATGATTAATAAAATAAAAACTTATTTTCAGGAGGTGGTACAGGAATTCCGCCATATTAATTGGCCAACAAGGCAGGAGGCGATACGATTAACCTGGGTGGTAATTGGGATTTCCTTAGGATTAGCCTTATTTTTAGGTGTTTTAGACGGGATATTTAGGTTTGCACTCGAAACCTTTATCGCTAAATAAAAAAGGATTTTATGGATAATCAAATTACCCAGGAGGAAAAAAATAGTATGCGGCAGTGGTATGCCGTCCACACCTATTCCGGCTACGAGGAAGCGGTGGCCCGGTATTTGAAACAAAGGGTGGAGATGCTTGGAATGGAAGACCGGATTTTTAAGGTTATTGTGCCGACGGAGAAAAAAGTGAAAGTGAAAAGCGGGCACAGACAGACAATTGAAGAGAAAGTTTATCCCGGCTATGTTTTAGTGGAAATGGTTTTAACGGCTGATTCCTGGTATGTGGTTCGAAACACGCCTCGGGTAACGGGGTTTGTGGGAGCAGACAGCACCAAGCCAACTCCGCTTTCTAAAGAAGAAGTGGACGGGCTTTTGGGGCGGATGGGAAGCGACGAGAGCAAGTTTAACGTGGATTTCAGAATCGGCGACTTGGTCAAAATTATCGACGGACCATTTAAAGATTATGACGGCAAAGTTTCCGAAGTGGATGAGGAACGCGGCCACGTGAAGGTGATGGTGCCGATTTTTGGTCGAGACACGGCGGTGGAATTGGATTCACTCCAAGTGAAAAAAATATAAAAACAGGTTTTAGTTTTTAGGTGTTAGGTTTTAGGGAGGACTTGCTTATAAATCTTTTTTAACTTATATTTCTAAAACCTATAAACTAACACCTACAACCTATTAAAATGATACAGTGTTTTTTTTGTTCGCAAAATTTAAGGAAGATTGATTACAAAGAAACCGAACTTTTAAAGCGATTTGTTTCGGGGCAGGCGAAAATTATCGACCCGAAGCACACGCACGTTTGCGCTAAGCATCAGCGGTTATTGGCGCAGGCAATCAAAAGAGCGAGGTTTATGTCGCTTTTACCTTTTGTGAGAAGGTAATCGGTTCGAGGACTTTTTGGTTTAGGGAATTGATTTAATGGAAAATCTTAACGGGAAGATTTTTGAGTGGATATTCAGCTTTGCCCATCGGAGTATGTGGCTTGATCAGCTGGGAATTTTTTTGGCTGAATATTTGCCATATATCCTTATTCTTTCGGCCTTGGTTTTGATTTTTACCGAACCGGGATGGAAGCGGAGGATTTTCTTTTTTTCTCAGATGGTTATTGTTTTTATCTTAGGCCGTGGAATTTTAGTGGAGGCAATACATTTTTTTTATCCGGTTTTAAGGCCTTTTGCCGAGTTGGGATTTACACCGCTTATCTCCGAATCAGGATTTGCTTTCCCGTCGGGCCACGCGACGATGTTTTTCGGTTTAGCAATGGTGATGTTTTATATTAATAAAAAGTGGGGAGTTTGGTATTTTATTTTAGCGGCGCTTATGTCGGTGGCGCGAGTTTTTACGGGGGTGCATTGGCCGCTCGATGTATTTGCCGGAGCTTTAATTGGAACGGCTTGCGGGATTTTGGTTTACCATCTGCTTGAGATTTATTTTAAGAAAATCAGTTTGCCCACAGTCGCAGAAGAATAGTTTTAGCTCTTGAAAAGGGGTGGGGTTTTTGGTAGTCTATAGCTAGCACATTTACTGCGCACTTTCTTCGCCGCAATTATGCTCGGCGGCTTTTAAACCGCATTTCTGTCTAGAAAATGGAGGACTCTGGGCAACATCTCGGTGATTTGAGCTGGCATACTGCACTGAATGCACCGAAACTCGAGTTTCAATTGGAGGGAACGATGAAGAGAAATCTTTGGATTCTGGCTGTCGTCATTCTCGCGGTTGCGATGGTGTCGGTTGGTGTGGTCAACGCCAACAACTGTCCCAATCTGACTGTGGCGACCAGCTTGTCGCCGCCAACTTCGCAGATGAGCGAATTCACGGCGGGGACTATCGCGTTTTCCTCGGTTTCTGCGACCGACTTGACGGCGACAACCATCGAGACGGTGGAAGTGGCCTATTCAATTGCTGACTTGACGACGAACTTCGACGTGGCTATGGGCATAGGTGCACCACGGAAAACCTTCATGGTTGGCGCTTCGAGCTTTTCGTGCGTGGTGGCCTATAATCTTGGTACTCTGATTTCGGTGGCCGTGTTATCGAATGGTGATGGCGACTCTTTCAGTAATCGTAACGGGATGATCGACCGCGATGGACTGATTGCTTTAACGTCGAGCCAAACGGACATGCAGGCCTGGCTGGGTGCACCACGGAAATTTGTTTCGACGGCCAATTCGGTTTCGGGCCTAGCGGTGACGCGAGACGATATATGCCGAGGAGCCACGATGATCGCGACGGAGACGGCGAGATCAGCGCGCGACTGCGTAATCATCAACACCGAAGGAATGCGGACCGGCACGTGCCAAGTGAACAGCCAGTCGAGCACGATCATCGAAGAGAATACCATCGCGACTCGACCGACGCGTACGAACCTGCGTTGGGTGTAGTTCCTCTCGAACGAAACCGACGCCAAGCAAGACACCCCCGGAAAGCTTTGAGCTTTCCGGGGGCTTTCATTTTTTGTACTCTTGCCAGGATTGATTTTGGGTGTATAGTAATGCCGGAATTAGCAACTTTACAACGAGGGAGGTGATAATAGGTGGATCAGCTTTTCGTGATTAGCGGTATCCTCGCTTTAACGGGGAGGCTTTATTGGAGGTTACTTTCCTTAGGGGCAGTTTTAGGGAAGGTGGCCTTATTGGCTCAAGTTTTTCACGAGGCAGCGAGGGAATCAACGAGACTTGAGTACGAAGATCGGTTTCTTGGGTTTAGGGTTTCGTTTGAGAAGAAGGAAGAAAGACCGTTCGACCCTCACGAAGATATTTACGATCAAGGAAGGCTTGATGCCGGAGAGACGAAGTTTTTCTCACAATAAACCCGGATGGGGCTATAGCTTCTCGTCCGGGTTTTGTTTTTGCTTTTTCCCTCTTTTTTATTTTTGGTGGTCTATTCTTGAAATAGTTCGGACGGTTTTCGCCGCCTGCGGCGGCGAGGAAAGTACCCCGCAAAAATCCGAAACCGCGGCTCCGCCGCGCCGATGACAATTTCAAGTTCTTCTTTGGCAGCAAATTCTTTGAAAAATAATGAGTAGTAAAATTTCAACTCTAAAATCTCTCACGTTGCTGACGAATCTCTTTGAGGTTGCTTTGTTCGTCCACTACGATTTCCCAAACTGGTGGGAGAATAATCGAGTAAGTAGAAGGTCCTACCCACTCAATCCGTATAGTCCAAATATTTCTACTCTTCGATGCAGTATATTCCCACCAAGAAGGTTCGTAGCCAGAGCGATTATATATATCTTCAGTCAGTTTGATAACTTCAATCGCGGTCTGACTGTCTGCAACTTGAATCCGTTGTTTACTCATAAAATCAGAATACTCGGGGCTTCTATAATACGACTCGTAATCCTCTTCGCCAGGCCCCACCCATTTAGCCTGCCAACCCAAAGCCGGCTTCGCAATCTCGATTATGTCTCCATCTACCCTCAAGGCAAAAGTGAAATATTTCTCGGTGTAGATTCTAAAATTTGGTAAATATTTAGATATGAGCTCACTTTTAACTTCTACAAACTTTCTTGGTTCTCGATCAAGCTGTCGCATCTTCTCGATATGTTGCTCGGCAAATACTCTCCACTTCTCTTCGGCCTCCTTCCAGTCTAATGGGTTTGTTTTTGATGATGGCTGTAAATCGTTCGCAGGAATTGAGTTTTTGGGAGGACCGAAGTCTTTTTTAACATATCCATATAATACAACAAGGGCTAAAATAGCTACCGCTATTAAAATTGGAATATTTTTATTACGCATAGGGGTGTTGAAAAAATTTTATTTTCCCAAAATTAAAATGCAGTTCGAGCCGATATTTTTACAGGTTCTTTGGCGGTTTTTATCGGCGCGGCGGAGCCGCGGTTTCGGATTTTTGCGGGGTACTTTCCTCGCCGCCGCAGGCGGCGAAAACCGTCCGAACTATTTCAAGAATAGACCACCAGACAGGAAATTGCAAGCAAGGGGCAGTCGCCTCGCTTCGC
>ERZ1292625.1868-Hain-H41-01um-R1-1868-length-21979-cov-5_pt1 | contig 21979 bp, 15 predicted proteins | sample MGYA00564400_ERZ1292625 | MGnify/ENA primary metagenome ERZ1292625 (study PRJEB36523, sample SAMEA6512639) | groundwater metagenome | collected 2019-01-08 | study: AquaDiva: Metagenomics assemblies of 32 groundwater samples
CATAAAATTCTGTTTGATCAACATTAAAAGAAGAAATCTCGTCTGAAAAGTCATTTTTAATTTCTTCAAAAATGACTTTTCTAGAACTCTTAACAGGTTCGTAATAATCTCCTTTTTTAACAAGCATAATTGTGTTTGCTTTTTCATTCTTTAAAAGTTTTTCTAACATAGTGATATTAATCCAAACTTCGAAATTATAAAGTTTGAAGATTATATCACCATTTCGAAGTTCTCTTTTAGTTGTTTCATTGATATATACTTCAATTATTTCCTTAAGTTCTTCTATAGAAAAACAAAAAACGACCGATTCTTTCCCTTCAATAAACATCATTATAAGATCGTTGTTAAATTTAAGGTCATTGCGAAAGGTATCCATATGATTTCTACATTTTTGTAAATTATTTTCTTCGACTTCTTCAAAAGAAGGAATATTTTTTTCTGAAAGCATGTATTCATTTTGAAGGTTTATTTTCATTTCTTCTTGAATTTCTTGATTAGATAATAAATCCTGCCTATTAATCGCTTTCGAATCATACACTGTTATAGAATAAGAATTGAAGTTTCTATCTCTGAACAATTTGATTTTTTCGGGATTTAATAAATCAAACGTGTTTCTTCCCTTTATAAAAGCATTTATAAAATCATATTTAACAGCTATATTATCGTTTAGTTTTAGAATTTGTTGTATAGGTGTGTTTTGTCTGGTTTCTGTAACTCTTGAAAGGGAACCATCTTCTTTAAACATAAAGCTTGGTTTATCTCTTAACTGGGTGATAAGAAACGGTTTTTCATTTATCAGACCTTGAATATAACTTACAGAAAAACAAAAAAGTTGATCTTTGATTCTTACTAGAATTACCCCTTTATTAAAGATATTTTCTGTTATTTCGCTGGAACACTCTAAATTAATATTTTCCATTTATTTATAACTTTTTTTTTGAATCGTTTTAAAAACTTGAACGATTTATAAAATGTCAAATACAAATCCACAAGCACCAGGAAGAACTTTTTCTATTAAGAGTCCACTTTCTAGTAATGCTATTTTAACGAAGACAGTAATTGAGAAGAATGAAAATTATTTATTTCACTGCTTGGCTTTAGCTTCAGATAGCAAGTATTTAATTTCATCTTCAAACGAAAGAGACAATATAGTTTCTTTATTGATGAATAAGTTCAAAGCTTATTCATGGGAAAATGAAATCGAAACAGATTCAAAAAATAAACTCGTTTATAACGCTTCAAAAGATGTTATAAAAGATCTTTATAAAAATTTTGAGAAAAACAAAGAATACAAGTTGGTTGAAACTAAAAAGATTTCAAGTTCTATTTTTACAAGTGACAAAATGATTCAGTTTTATAAAATTTTGTTTGAACTTGTTAGTGAAGACAAATGGAAGAAGATTTTTAAATTAAGTGATAAAGAAGCACGAAAATATATAAATTCTCGCATCGAAGATAAACTTGGTAAATTAGACGATAAAAGAAGTGAAATTATGGAAGATTGTTTTTTGAAGCTACTTGTCGCTTTGAAAAAAGAATGTTCAGATATGGCTCTCAAAGAGTTTCTTAAAGACGATGTATCGGTTTCTCTCAAAGATATTAAGACTTTCGAAAATATTATTAAATGCGACATATTCGTTCTTAATGAGAATGGTTTACCAAAGACAAGTGAAGATATGAAAAATGAAAACAGAATGGATAGAAAAGAAGCCATAATTCTGCTTGAAAATCGTGATAATAAAGTTAATGTTGTCGGCAAATTACTAGCTGGAAATGAAGTGATGAGAAAATTCGATTCAACAGATATATTAATCAAAAGAATTAAAGCATGTTTCGATAAAGATGTTTTGAAAAGACAATACAGGGATCTTTATGATATTATTTACAAGAAAGAAGAAAAACAAATTAAAAAACGTTCTTCTGAAAGTGATGATTCTTCGAGATCTAAAAGTAATTCTGAAAAAGCATCATCACGGTCTTCATCTAAATCTTCCAAATCGTCTAAATCGTCTTCTGAAGAAGAAAGTGAAAAACATTTCAGACGTAAATCAAAACGTCATTCAAGAAATAAAAAACATTTAGTTGCTAAGGGAAGAGAAAGTTATGATTAATTTAATTTTGAAAATTAAATTAATTATTTAGTTCGGATTTCGAAATTGACAATACTTCAATGGTATCGGAAACAGAATCGTAAAATGAAAACAAAAATGGAAGGTTGTAATAAACCGTAAAACAATTTTTAAGATTGTCGTGATCTACAGAATAACGTCTCCAAACAGAACCAGTATTGTATTCCCAACGCATTCTGTTAGCAATATTTTCTGCTAGTTCAGATGCTTCAACACGTGTTGAAGCATAAAAAATCGGGGTTTTGTTTAAAGTAACCAGAAAAAGTTCTGTATCCGGAATAGTTTTAAATAAAGGTTGATCGGCTGGATCTTCATGACAATTATTCTGCTCGATTTCTTCTTCATCGTCCCCATCATCGTCGTCGTCTCCATTGTTCTCATTAGATTCTTGGTGTTCATTGACTTGTTGTTCAGTGTCTTGTTCAGTGTCTTGTTCAGTGTCTTGTTCATCTAACTCTGTCTGCATTTCCACTTCTTTAGTTAATTCTTCTGTCAATTCTTTAACAATTTCTTTATTCTCATTCTCAACTACATGAGTTTTAGTTTCATTTCTTATCGTTGTATCTTCATTTCCATTGAGAATAGTATAATCTGTTTCTGTATTAGCCATATTTATTTAGAAATATATCGTTTTAAATGGGTATACTGGGTTTAAAAAAATGATTTTTCAAAAATTTGTTTTCTATAAAAAAATGGATTCATCATTAAAGAAAATTTTAAGAGAAAATTATGTTGATGGTGTGCTTCATACTCATGTTTCGATGAGTGGATTGAAAGGGAAATTTATGTTTAATAGAGATTCTTTGGAAAATTTTTGGAAAGTGTATTGTGATCTGGTTCAAAATGATAATAATATTTTTTGTATTGCTGAGAAATCTGAGAGGTATCTTCCAGTTTTGGTAGATGTCGATCTCAAATATAGAGATGATGAAAAGATTGTCTCTGGTTTGTATTCGAAAAAACAACTTCAAACCGTTGTAGAAGTGTATCAATCAACTCTTAGACAAATCGTAGACAATTGTGACTCGAAAGATCTTACTTGTGTTGTGTTAGAAAAAGAACTTTATCACGAAGAAAAGAATGAAGTAGCGTTTATTAAAAATGGATTTCACCTTCATTTTCCGTTTCTTTTTCTTGAAAAAGAAGGTCAGGAAATTCATCTGATACCTAGAGTTCAAAATATTATTAAAGAAATGAATTTGTTCGAAAACGTTGTTGAGGATTCCAGTGTTGTTATCGATAAAGCATGTTGTAAAGTTCCTTGGTTACTGTATGGTTCTAGAAAAAATGACAAAGCAAAGCCATACAAAGTTACAACAATTTACGATGATAAGATGGAAGAAATGTCTCTTGAAAAAGCTTTTTCAAATTATGTTATTTACGATAATAAAGGAAATCCAATTAAAATAGATGAGGCAAAAATCGAATATTACCTTCCACGTATCCTTTCTATTCTTTGTTATGGAAGACCAACAAAAGAACTTAAAAGAGGTTTGATTTCGCCTTTGAAAGAACAGCTTAAAAAAGAAAAAGATAGAGACAAGAAATCGACAATCAACTACAATAGATTGGGTGTAGCAGAATCTTTGGAAATTGCCAGAAAACTTCTTCCAATGCTTTGTGATAGAAGAACAGAAGATAGAAATGACTGGATGACAGTGGGTTGGGTTCTTTACAATATTTCTGACGGTAACTCTGAAGGGTTGGATCTTTGGTGTGATTTTTCGTCTAGATGTCAAGAAAAATACGATGAAAACTCTTGTATATATCAATGGGAAAGAATGGCAAAAAGAGACTTGGGATTGGGAACATTAAAGTTTTTTGCAAAAAATGATTCCCCAGAGTTGTATAGAGCTTTCAAAGAAGAGAGATCTAAAAAGCATATTGAAAGCTCTCTTGAGGGTTCACATAACGATATTGCTAAAGCATTATTTGAAGAATACAGTGATGAGTTTGTTTGTGCATCTGTATCAAGAAAAATATGGTATCAATACAGAAATCATCATTGGGAAGAAATCGAAGAAGGTGTTTTTCTACGTGAAAAGATCTCTGAAAAAATAGTTGGAAAATACACAGATGTAGCAAAGAAACTTTATGATGAACTTAGAAATTGTGAAGATAAAGTCAATCAGAGTTTCATCAATGCTAAGTTAAAATCTATTAATAAAATGATTACCAACCTTAAATCTGCACCTTATAAAAATAATGTAATGAGAGAAGCAGCAGATGTATTCTACGAACCACGATTTATACACAAACTCGATCTTGATGGAAGTATTGTTTGTTTTAAGAACGGTGTGTATGATTTAAAAACAAGTTTATTAAGACCTGGTAGACCAGAAGATTACATCTCTAAAGTTCTTCCCATTAATTACATTGAGTTTTCAGAAGACGATGAGAAGGTTCAAGATGTCCATTCATTTCTTGAACAGGTATTTCCAGATAAATCAATTAGAAAATATTTTCTAGATGTAACATCTGATGTTTTTCTTGGTGGTAATCCTGAAAAAATCATTGTATTCTGGACTGGAGAAGGAAACAATGGAAAAACGGTTACACAAACTCTTTTCGAAAAGATGTTAGATAAACTTGCAATCAAGCTCAACACAACTATTATTACTGGAAAGAAGCCGTCTGCAGGTTCAGCTTTTGCAGATTTGGCAAGAGCTGGAGGTGGTGTTAGATGGTGTGTGCTTGAAGAGCCAGATGGTGATGAAAGTATCTCAATTGGTATTCTTAAAATTCTAACGGGTAATGACACTTACTATGCAAGAGATCTTTACGAAAAAGGCAAAGATGGAAGAGAAATTACACCAATGTTCAAGCTAGTATTCATCTGTAACAAACTGCCTAAAATTAGATACGCTGATAAAGCCATTTGGAACCGTGTTAGAGTTATTCCTTTTGAGTCAACTTTTTGCAAACCAGATGAAAATATTCCAGCTACATATGAAGAACAACTTCTTCATAAAAGATTTCCAATGGACAATCAATTTACACTAAAAATTCCAAACATGGTTGAAGCTTTTGCATGGGTTCTACTTAATCATAGAAAACAAATCATGCATAAACCAAGGTCTGAGCCAGAAAAAGTAAGAATTGCAACTGAACTCTACAAGAAACAAAACGATGTTTACAGACAGTTTATTGAAGAATGTATCATGGAATCGAAAGAAAGTTATATGACTCTTACAGAATTGTATATGTATTTTAAAGATTGGTATAAAGAAAGTATGCCCGGACATACCCTTCCAATTAAACACGAGATTGAAGAATACTTTAGTAAAGTATGGGGTGAACCAGAACACGGAAAAAAATGGAAAGGATACAAACAAATAACAGATAAAGATAGAATTGAATCTGGTGATATTGTTATTTTAGAAAATGGGGATTTGAACGGTTTTAATCCTGAAAAATGAAAATTTCTTTTTTAAATAAAAAAGAAAAATGCTAAGAAAAACAAAAGATTTTGATAGGCAGGTTATGAAAGATATATACGATTTCGAAAAGTTCTCCATTAAACCCATAAAAAAGAAAGGAAGTTATTTTAGAAAAAACTATAATGAACTTGTCACAGACATTGATATCAATTTCTATTTTGATGAAAAGAAAGACGTTGAACAACCTTTCTTAGATATTTTTCAAACTGCTAAAAAGAATCCACATTTTGTCTTTCTTTACATGAAATGCGGTTCATACGATATTAAAAATATTTGTGAACTATCTCATTTTGGTGATTGCACATTCAATCCAAAAAATATAGATATGTGGTTGGAACACATAAAAAATAAAATCGATAAAGAAACCTATGAAAAGGTTTCAAAATTGTTAAGTAAAGAAATCTCTTTGAGAGACGTTATGGATGTTAATATTCTTATAAAAAAATACAAAGAAATAATTTGGAATGAGAAAGAAATAAAGGATGGTTTTGTCATTCATAAAACGGACAAAATTTTTCTTAAAGATGCTGTCAAACAAGACAATTATGCTTTGATAAGATTTCTTTATATCTATCGTAACATGTCTTGTATTTTCGATTTTACAGTTAAAACCTCATCACCAGATAGAAACATTAGTATTTTAGAAAGATATTATACAGACGACTATTATAAGATTCTAAAATCGTTTAGATGGTATTTGAAAGAGAATGCAATGAAACCATACTTTTCCCTTGTTGATACACTAAAAGATTTAATTATATTCGAAAGCAAAAAAGAGCTTTACGATTTTATATTAAAATACAAACCAGCTTTGAATGTTCAACTCAATAATCTTAGAATTATTCTTCATGACTTCTGTAAATTTTTCAATATAAAATTTGATAATATAAATGAAGAAATCAAGGCACAGATGACGTTTAAATGTAAAAGTATAATGAAACAACTTGAACCGTTGATAGATCCGACAAAACTCAAAGATATTTATGTATTTAAATATTATGTAAACAAGTCACAAATAAAAATAAATATCAATGAATTAATTAAAAGATTTGAAAACGGAAATGAATGCCCATTTTTAATTTTTCAAAAAAATGAAATTGAAACACTTGCCGATTTTTCTGTCCGTTCATTACTTTCTTTAGAAGAAATAACAGGATGCATCGATCAAGTCAACAAAGACCCAAGTTACGTTGTCAAAAATATTTTTAAAAATAAGACATACACAATCAGAAAAACAGAAAAACTTTCTTTTTTTGAAAATGGAATATTGAAAGAGACATCTGAAAATACTTTGTCAAACTTGAAAAGATTTCAGAAAATGTTTTTTGAATTTTAAGGTAAAAACTACCTTAAAATTTATTTTTTTGAAACTGTAGAAAACCCCATAAAAGAACAGCGACAATGAAAGCTAAAGATCTGCTTTTAAATCGAAAGAAAATAATAAAGAAGATAATAAGAGTTAGAACTACAATTCCGAGTTGAAAAGTTGTTCTTAACGCGTGTTTTTCCATCTCTTCATCAGCAATAAAAATCAGAGGTATCAATATGAAAGGAAGGTAATCTAGTAACTTTTTTTTCGAAAGTATGAAATCTTTCATTTATTCTTATTTTTATTATTAATTTCAATATATTTATTTCCAATACATATGAAACTATAAAACCAATTCCAAAGCGTGATTCTGTCTTCATCGTTAACATTGGTAGATAACCAAAGATTTTTAAAATGATTTACCTTCTTATCTCTTCCTTCATCGAACTTGTCGAATAGAAGATCATGATCTATAAAAAATTTTTCATCTCTATCTTCAACCTGTTTTTTAAGTGGGCAAAGAAAAGAACAAATATACTTCATTATATCTGTGATTGGAATTCTATCTTTGATAAAGATTCTAAAAACCACAAAATCGGTTTCATTTGGAAATGATTCGATAAGCTCATCAAAGAAAGTGATAAGTTGATTTTTAAGTTGAAGCAATAAATCTATTTCAGTTGTCATTTATAACAAAAAATTATTTTTTAAATCAAAGTTCCTATACAATTAAATTTTTGATTCTGAAACCTAATCAATGTTATTTTAACATCGATTTTCGAACCAACCTTAATTTCGTTCTTGATTGGATCTTCAGAAACAAAAGAATTGGAACTCTTGTTGAACTTGTAATTTTTCATATTGTTTGAATCGATAAGGATATCTGCTTTACCCAGAATACTAGCTAAAACATATTGAAAATAAATAATTTTAACATCGCATTCATAAACCTGATTAACGGTAGGCTTAAAAGTTTTTAAACTGAATTGTGTATTGACAAAGATACCTTCTGGTGAAACAGAATTTTTAAGTAGTTTCATGTCATCGTAAACTTTAATTACATATCCATGTTCAAAAGAACAGGTTGATTCCAGGTTCTTAATTTTTTCTTTTATGGTTAAACGTAGATTCTCATTTAGAAAACAATTTTCGACAAAAATGTCTTTACATATAGTTGTTTTAAACATTTTAATTTTTTTTAAAAAAAAATTAAAATCATTTTTACAAAATACTTTTTACAGAATCGAATTGAACTTTTGTTTGAGGCATTGTGCATTTTTTAGTTCCCTTATCCTTTCTGTAGAGATTGAAAAGTTTCGAGATGATGTTGAGCGCTTCTTTTGAAGTCATTCCGTAAATCATTCCTAATAAAAGTGTGACAATCAAACCTGTTCTTCCCTTTCCTCCATAACAATGAACTAAAATTCTTTTATGCTTTGCGATCTGGTTTGATAATCGTTTAATTATTTTAATTAGATATATGTCGGAAATCGTTCCTTTGTCTTGAATTGAAATTCTTGCATAAGTTTTTTCTGCTTTGATCACGTCAAATATTTTAGATGAATCGAATTTCAATTCCGTCTCTGTGTATGATTTAAAATTTTTCAATTCATCATCTGTTTGAACCGCTACAATAATATCAAAATTTTCAATCTCTTTATAAGATTGTGGAAAAGCTGAAGACAATAAGAAGGTTGGAATGATCCAATGAGATTTATCAGAAAGTAATGGGTAAACTATAGGCTCATCAGATAATAAATATCTTACTTCTTCAAGAATCTTACCAAGCATATTTTTCCCTTCAATTCCGTTTTCAGTTTTTTTAATTCCCCAGTAAGAATCGTAAGGTGAGTCTTCAATCAAAGTTTTTTCTTTTGTTGAAAGCAGTAATTGTTTTAGTTTTTCGTTTGTCATAAATTTTCTAAATACACCTTTTCTCATAACATTATTTTTTCTGTCATCCCATTTTGGATCGATGTTGATTCCGATGATTCGTTTTCTGCCTTCTTTAAAAGCATCAAAAGGTGGTAAATTTCTAATGTATTCACCTCTTTTTTTCTCTTCGTTAGAAGCTGTTGAAAAAGAATATTTAGAAGACTGAAAATACGCTTCAATTGTCTTGTATGAAATTCCATCTATAATCACATGCGATTCGTAGAAATTGGAAAATTCGTAATAAGGTTGATTCTTTCGAAAAAATTTAATCATTTAAAAATTTTTTTAAAAATTTTTAAATTCAATTTTTAAGCAATCATGTTCGCTTTAATAGATGGATGTGAAAAATAATTTTCTAAAGGGAAATTTTCCCATGTTAGATTGTTTATGTCTTCAATTTTTGAAATATTCGGAATTGTCACTTTACAAAAGCTGAATCTTTGTCTTTTCAATTGGGTTTGAACAACATCGTAATGTTCTTTATAAATATGTGTATCACCGAGAATCATGTGTAATTTTTTAGGTTTGAGACTGACAAGTTTTCCAACAATCATTAGAAGAAGGGCTGATGAAGCGATGTTAAAAGGCGTTCCAAGAAACAAATCTTGAGATCTATTGTAACACGACATTTCCAGTTCATTTTCGTTGTTTACATAAAATTGATTGATGATTGAATGGCATGGAAAAAGGACGCCTTGAAAAGCCTGTAATGGGTTGTAATCTGTAAGTAAAATTCTTCTAGAATGAGGATCGGTTTTCAAAGTATTGATTACGTATTCAAGCTGATCAATACTTTTTTCGTTTTTTTCGTTTGTTTCTGGTTTTCCAGTTTCTTCGTTGTATGGTGATCCAAAAAATCTCCATTGATATCCATACATGGGTCCCATAATACCTTCTTTTCTGTTTTCCATATTATTTTTATTTAGAAATTCACGGTTTGTGTTTCCTTTCCAAATTGAAATTCCTTTTTCTTCTAAAATTTTTGAATTAGTTTCACCCTTTAGAAAAAACAAAAGCTCTTCGACGATACCTTTGAAAAACATTTTTTTGGTTGTAAGCAAAGGAAACCCATCATCAATATCGAAAACTAAATTTGACATAAAAATAGATTTTGTCTCTCCGTTTCTGGTTTGTCTCGAATTGCTTTGTAAAACGGTTTTCAATAGATTCAAATATTGTTTTTCACCATCATTATTAGATGGAATTAAAATTTGATAAATAAAATCATTATAATGGGTTTCTTTTTCGATTTTATAATCGTTTAAATTGAGACCACAAAGAAATGCATCACATTCAAAAGTTTTTTGAATTCTTGAAAGATGAATTCGTGAGATGTTATATGTTGTTAAAAAAAGAGAATATATTCGTTCTCCACCAGCTACAAAAAGTTTTTTATTTTCATTTACGTAATTTTCTTTATAAAATGAAACTGCTTTATCGGCTGAATCGAAATAGAAGAGGTTCTTCTTTTCTTCTTTCTCTCTTTTAGTTCTTGACAAACAAAGTATAATTCTGTCTTTCAAAACAGGAAGATTGTCAACCGTATTTCTACCCATAATAAGAACATTGTTTTTAGTTATTTCACGAAAAAGTTTCAAATCTTCTGGGCATGACCAAGGTAATTTATTATCTTTTCCAATTCCAAATTTATTGTCACAAGCTACAATAAGTTCAATCGAAATATTTTCATTCATTTATGGAAATTATTTTTTTAAAAAAATTTTCATTTTTAAAAAATTAAATTAAAGTTGTCAACAAAGTTTCCAAATTTTTTCTAAATATAGTTTGATCGTAATTGATTTTTTCGTTAGTCCATTCGGTCGTTCTAAGATTGACAGGAAAATCGATGTTGTAAATTCTGATTTTCGAATTTAAATTGAATGAGTCAAGAGAGTTAATGACAACGATCTCGAAATTTTTGTTATATTTTGAAATCAAATCACACATGCTATCAAAAATATTTTGTTTTTCTTTTTCATATCTTGAAGCATGAATGAACACAAGATAATTATTTTCATTTTTAATCGTATTTACAAGACATTTGAACCTTGTCAAATAAATCTTTTTAATTTCCTCGTATCTCTCATGTGGAAATCTTATCTTATAAAAATCATTATGAAACATTTGAAATCCAAGGTGACTTGAACCAAAAAATCCATTCTTTTTTTCTTTATCTAAATTAAACATCTCTTCAACAAAATTTGAAAGTTCATCATTGGTCATAGGCAAAATTCTTTTCATAATATTTAGACAAGATTCCAAGCTAAGTTCATCTATCGTATCAAAAGGAAATTCTGGGTTTGATTTATATTTTTTAGATACTATCTCTGGAATGTGCTTGGAATTACTCAAAGAAATAAAATATTTTTCTTTGTTAGTTTGAACTTGTTTAACAGGTTCATTGTCTTTTTTCTCGCTCTCTATTCTGTCTTCTTTAATTACTTTGTTTTGAACTACTTCCTTGCGAACTTCTTCGTTTTTATATATCAATGCATCTTCGATACTAAATTTATTATTTTTTCTTAATTTTTCAAAACATTTTTCTTCAATCATCTTAGAAGTTGCTTTTGGAATTGCAACAAAGATATTTTTTCCAAGAATATAGAAGGGAAATATACAGTTCGAAGATTCATATTTGTAATCATGCTTTTCTAAACACATAATAATGTTTGAATAATTAGGATCTGTAATAGCCTTTCTTGTATACTCTAAATTAAGCACATCAACATCTCTATTATTTTCATTGTAGTAACTGAGTTCATTTCTAATTCTTGCGTTTGAAAGAAGTGACAACGAATTAAAGTTGTATTGAATATCTGTATCTACCTTTTTATACATCTTATCATCGTTCATATCACAGCATTCAGAGAAGATGATTTGTGGTTTACAGTAATAAACATTTAATTTATCAGCCATTTTCTGTTGCATAGTATCAATACCATTGATCATTCCTGTTGAATTAAGAATTTCAAGTGCTTTAAGAGCACCTTTTTTAGAAATTAAATAAGCACATGTTCCACCCATTGAGTGTGTTAATGATTGTTCTGTATTCCATTTGATAAGCGACGGTAATTCTGCCTTATTTAGAAACTCATTTGTTCTATACTTTTTCCAAAGATGGTAAGAAAGATAACAAAGATCCCAGTTTTCAGGAAGATTATTAATGATCAAATCAAATTTTTCGTTGAAGTTGTCTGTTGGTTTCAAATCATCTTCAAGAATACAATAAAAATCTTTATCGGAATTAATGAGATTCACGTAGAGTTGAATATGAGACAAAGCACATCCAACCATGCCTTGTCTCATATTGTAATCGTTACCATCAAAAATTCTTTGAAGTTTTTCATTTGGAACCAGTTTTGTCCCATCAATAGCTTCGAATCGCTGAAAATTTAAAAATGCTAATTCTTCGATATTTTTAATTTGATTCCATCTATCTTGACGGGTGTTTAAATTAATTACAAAAGTATCAAAATTAAACCTTTCAATAACCTCTTCAATTTTTTTCTCTTTTTTGACAAATTGAGCTTCGCTGTTTAGATCATATGCATTCAATTTTGTTTTATCAAATCTCTCTGATGTGAGTCTTCCTATATGAAGACAATGAATACTTGGAAGAAAAGCCGATACAAAAGTTTTAACATATCTATAAGCATATTCCATCTCAAAGTGTTCTGCCTGTTCATTAAAAGCACCAATTTTTTCGAAAACAACTCTTTTAATCATTGATGGTCTAAAAGAGAAATGTGGCCAGTAATGACAGTTCATACCAGATCCGTTTCTAATGACGAAGTCGTCCTTTTGTTCGTCTGTTACACAGTATTCATGAATGAAGAAGACATTACCCTTTTCAGACATCGCTTTTTTCCCACCAAGAATGATGAAATCTTTTTCAGTTTCAGAATAATTTTTATTAATGAGACACTGACCTATATTATCAGACTGACACAATACATCTAAACACTGTGTCATATAGTTACTTTTATGAAAGAATTGCCAATCATCTTCCATGTGAAAAAGAAAAGGGGTTTTAAGTTTTTGGTAAATGATGTTCATGCTTCTTGAATGACCCTTATCTTTATTATTTTTAAAAACAAATTCGAAGAAGGGATATTTCTGTTTCATTTTAATTCTGTCTTCTTCACTTGAATTGTCATCAACACACAACCAATGATCGATCATATGAATATCTGTGCAACAATTTAAAAAAGAGTTCATTGTCTTCTCAAAAAGATCAAATCTTTTACAAGTTGTAATTGAGAATGTAATTAGTTTTACTTCTTTGTCTTCTTTGTCTTTATTTTTGAACTCATAATTATGGTTTTCAATATATCGATTTTTAATTTTTGGAACACAACCCATTTTAATATTTTGAATTTGGACATTCATTGCATTAACATTCAAAAAATAATCAAGCTGTTGAAGAAGATTAAAACAACACTCAAAATCATTAGTTTTATAAGCCATTAAAGCAGTTTCAATTATTATTTCAGAACTTTGTGGAAAGACATCGTTCAAATATTTTCCAATACATACACCAATACTAAATAATGAATTGTTTCTACAATCTCGAAGAAAAGAGACAGCATCGGATATGTTTCCAGTTTCAACAAACTTTTTCAGTTGTGTTTCGAATTGCATTTATAAAAAAAATTTTGTTTTTAAAAATAAAATGGAAGACGATTTATATTTTGATGACGTTTTTATGAAAGAAGAAGAGATAAAAGAAAGTTTACCATTTGAATCTGGTATAGGTAGAAAAAGAAGGCACACTTTCTTCTCATTAGATACAATTAAAAAAAGCAAATTTCAAAGCCATAATGTCTGTTCATCAAAAGAAGAAAAGGATAAAAATTTTTTTGTCTTTCATATTTCAAAAAGTAAATATTGTGTTTCAAGACAAGAGATTATAGATATGTTTAAAGAACCTTGGATTGCACAGAATGCCGTCTATAATACTTTTATAAGAAATCGTGAACAAGAAAAGGAACTTAGTGAAAGATACGATAACATTAATGAACACTACTACTATATTGAAAAACTAGGTTTTTGGGTTACATTCGAATTTCGAAATCAGTATAAAAACAACAGAGAATTCAAGTTCGTTTTTAATTCTAAAAAGAATTTGATAAGAAAAGTTGGAAACAGTGTTAATCTACTCAAAGATATTCTTCGTTACGACTGCAAGATATACGATGCTGTGCCTTTGAATTCGAGCGATTCGATGTCGATGTTAACGCTAGCAAAGGAAATGGTAGCTTTAAATCTCGATGAACAAAAAAATGAACTCAATGATCTCTCTGATATGTTTATAAAAATAAAACTTGTCGATGACAGATATTTTTGTGATGAAAAAAAAATAGAAAATAGAAATATTTTTATTTTTGAAAACGAACAAGGTAATTACTTTTGCATGACGATAGATGAGGTTGTCATAATGCTTGAAAACTATCTTGTTGAAACAAAAACTGTTACGGATGACAATGGTTTTAATCTCGATAATTTTGAAAGTATCAGTAACAATAAAAAATATTTTAAATTACCTTTTCAGAATGATGTATTTATTGATTCAAGCATCATTCAACTTCTTAGAAATAAGTATAATACTTTTGTTATAAAAAAATCGAACAAAACCACAAATTTGTCTTCAATTAATTACAATTTTACTAATTGTGAAGTAAGAACGATTGAGCTAAATAAAAACATTATTCTAAACATAAGAAGCCAAGACAATAATAAGTTTATTGGAGAAGTATTTTTTCAAAAAGAAATAGAAAGGTTTAGAGGTGATAATATCATCACATATAGAACAAAAAAATACTATATGTTTAGAAACGATCTTCCAGATCGACTTACTTACGATGTTACAAATTATCTTAAAGAAGCAGAATGGCACCAAAACAACAGTAAAAATAAATATAGAAACGGTGAATTTGGCTTGCCAGGAAGAGTAACTTACTTTCCTTTTAAAAAAATTAAAAAGACAGAATTTTTTGACGATAACAGTAAACTTCATTCATATGATGGAAGACCGTCTGTAATCGCATACAGAAATACAGAAGATAACGCTGATGATGAAATAGAATTTGAAGAATTTCATAACCATGGAAAAATATTTTTAAAGAAATTTTATAGAAAAGAAGACGGAAAAATGAAAGAAACTGTTTGGTATACAAAATCTTTCAATGAGTTTGGTCAGGCTATGAATTAAGAAAAATTTAAATCAAAAAAACTTGATTTAAATTAAATGGGTAGTGCTCAATCTTCAAACGTAGCTTCGGCTATTGCAGACGTTTCTAATTTTGTTAGTAACTCTACTGTGGCCAATGTTGCTCAAGCTCAGAGCATACAGAATTCTACCGAGTTTATAAACTGTGATGTAAAACTTTCTGGTGATCTCAATGTAAGTGATATTTCTAATGTCATTCAACAAAGCACACAGATAGTTTCTGCTAAAAACGATGCGAATGTCGCAAACAATATTCAACAGCAAATGTTACAACAAGCACAGTCAACGGTAGGTTTCATGGGAATTGGTTTTGCAGACGCAAACAATTCCGCTTCTGAAATGGTCAATGCAACATCAAATATTTCTAATGCAATGACAACATCAGCAAGTCAATTTGAACAAATTTCAAGTGACTTCATATGTGACAACAGCACAATTATAGCAAACAACCTTAACATAGGTTTCAATAACACAGGTTCGATGATCGCAAATCAAACATTGAACAATGATCAAGTTGCAGACATCACAAATAATATATCTCAAACAATAACACAAAAAGCAACAGCAACTGTTCAAGGTATTTCTGCTCTTCTTATTCTTATTGTCATTATTATAGCAATTATCGTATGGGGTGTGACAAGAACTCTTTCTTCAGGTGGAGTTAGAGTTGCTGTCACAATAATTCTTTTGGTTCTTACAGCTGGTATTGTTTCTTTCATGTATATAAAATCAACACCACCTTTCTTTGCTGAACCGAGTAAATGTCTAAAAGATTGCCCTATAGGCACTGGAAATTCAGATTGTATAAATTACTCTAGCCAAGATTATAATATATCATCAGCACCGCTGAGATACTCTATTGCTCTTTTACCAGCTAATCAAACAGCTGGTGGAGGCAACCTTCTTCAGATGGCTATTTCAAAAGCATCTGGACAAAGCAATGAAAGTGTCTCAAATAATGGTGGTTACAATATGGAAACAAAACTAACTTTGGATAATCTTATAAATAATTATATGTCTCTTGCACAAAGAATAGGTATTTCAACACCACTTCCAAATCCACTGTATGATGCGTCAACACTCCTTTCAAGTGCAACTGGATATCTTGCTATTCCATCAGCATATCTCGCCATAGCAGAACAATCATCTGGTGACACAACGACATCTTCATGCACACCGGGAACAATTCAAGCACAAATCGGTGCACCTGTGACAAATGGATGTCCAAGAGTAATCGATCCCAGTAATCTAGCTGTAATTCCAAAAACATCAGACAACGCATCCCTTGCCATTGCAAATCTTAACGACAAAGCGTTTGTTTCGTATATAATTGGACAAAATCCAGATAGCGGAAATAACACTCAACTACTAAGATCTTTATTTGTAAGATTTATGCTTTGTGATATACTTGGAATTCAAGGTCTCAATATTTATGTTAATGGCTCCGAACCGATAACTTTTATTTCTGCTTCTGGACCAACATACGGTCTTCCAAACGATGCACCAGACAATTGTTATTTGTTCACACCGAATGGAATTCCAGATCCGCTATGGGCAAACGCCGTTTCTTACGGTGGACACTTAAGAGGCGAAGTGGGTGTCGTCAACGACACGACTTACAAGTTCAGTAACTTTATGAGTAACATTGGAAAATACTTTATCATAATATTACTTGTAATAGCAGTCATATGTATTTTCTGGTCGAAGATTTTTGGATACAACAAAGATTCTTCATCAAACCAACCTGTGAAGGAATCGTCATCATCGTCTTCTTCTTCATCGTCACCAAAAAAACAAATCAATTAAAATTAAAAATGATTTTTAATAATTTTTAATTTTTACAAAATAAATGGATGAGAAAAAGAAAACAGTAAAAAGACCTAATTTCTTTTCTTCAAAAGAAGAATGCGAAGCTGAAAAGCAGAAAGATAAAGAGCTCAAAAAAAAAGGAGTTCTGATTCAAACAAATCCGAGATATAAAAATTTTTTTCAAGAGCATTTCACTGTTGGTGATCCAGATCAATTTGAATCTTATAGAAACAAAACTATGTTGAACCCATGTTTTAAAGAAATGGAATTCAAAAACGATTTTAAATTAAATGATATTTCAAGTATAAATTGGGATAAATATAAAAATATCGAATCTAAAACCATCAAAGATACTTTCAATTATATTTTTTATAAATTTAAAAAAGGTATCTTCACACAGATCAAAGATAATAAAGTTACATCATTTCTTCCCTTTTCAAATTCAAGTTTCTACAATGAATGGGGTAATAGAATGAAAGTTGATCCAGCTCTGTATAAAGATTTCGGAAGTCTCTATTCAGCAGTTCAGCATGCGTCTGGATTTCCAGCCAATTTGAAAACGGTGAATAGGAACCCATATGCATGGTATTCAAACAACTGTTTAATTCGTTATGAATACCCAATTAATGAGGGTGACACAAACATTCCAATTATCGATGATATGTTTCAGACATTGTGTCAAGAAAGAAAAATTAACGATGTTGAATTTTTTATAAACAAAAGAGATTTTCCACTGTTAAACAAGGATGGGTTTGAATCTTATTCAGAAATGTTTGACAAAGACGATCTTCCTCTTCTTTCACATTCGTATAAAAAATATTGTCCAATCTTTTCTATGTGTTATACAGATTCTTCAGCAGATATTCCAATTCCAACTCATGAAGACTGGGCACGTGTTTGTTACAAAGAAAATAAGTTCTTTGTTGATACATGCGGAAAAGATTATACTATGAACACAAATACGCCTTGGGAAAATAAAAAATCAACAGCCGTGTTTAGAGGCACAAATACGGGATGTGGAACGACAATACAAACAAATCCTAGATTGAAGGCTTGTTGGCTTTCGGTTCAAAAAGAAAACAAAGAAAATAATTATATTGATGCAGGTCTTGTTTCTTGGAACACGCGTATAAGAAAAATGAAAGGGCAAAAATATCTTCAATTTCCAAATCCAAAAAGTTTTCCTTTTGATAAGGTTAAATCTTTAAAACCAATCGAACAAGCAGAATATAAATATATTCTTCATATTCAAGGTCATGTTTCTGCTTTTAGATTATCTTTAGAACTTGAGTCTAAATGCTGTCTTCTCATTGTTGAAAGCAAATATAAACTATGGTATTCTCATCTTCTTAAAGAATATGAACACTATGTTCCAGTCAAAGCGGATCTTTCAAATCTTTTTGATCAAGTCAAATGGTGCAGAGAAAATGATCAAAAATGTAAAACCATCGCAGAGAACGCGTATGCCTTCTCACAAAAATATCTTTCAAAAGAAGCCATACTTAACTATCTTGAAAATCTTCTTTACGTCATCAAGAAAAATAACGGGATTTATATTTATAACACATTATCTATTTCGGAAGTCATTCAAAATCTTGAGATTGAAAAAATTAAATCTGTCGAATTTCCGGTTTCAAACAAACCGTTAAACAAAATTCAATACGTTAGCAGAACTTTCGGTTTTCTAAAATGTTTTCAATATATATTAAATTCCACAATCTCAAATAAAATTCCTTTTGACAAGGAAGAAAAATATATAAACAAAAAGAACAATGATATAATGAAATGTATGGTTGGAAATTACGAGTTTATTAAAAAAAATAGTAAGAATACACATGAGTATTTTGTGGGGGCATTTGCAACTAATAATCTCGCAAAAGTGATACCTAATTTCGCCTTCACTTTTGCAAAAACAGAAACTTCTCTATACACTGAATTTGTAAAAGGAATGACTTTAGCAAATTATCTGGTTTCAGACAGGTTTGAAATCGGAACCTTTGTAGACATATTAATTCAAGTTGCTTTATCCCTTCAAGTTGCTCAAAGAGAATTTTTATTTGTTCATAATGATTTAGGTCCAAACAATATTATTTTGAGTGAAATGTCTTCACCTGTAACTTTCAATTATATTTTACAAAATCAGACTGTATACAGTATTGAATCGACCATTGTTCCAGTAATCATCGATTTTCAGAGATCACATGTTGTTGTTGAAGGAATGAAATATACTTATAAAGATCTTTTTTCATTCTCATCAATTCAAGACATATACATGCTTATTGCTATATGTTTCAAAGATCTAATCGAGAACAGAAAGTTCACACCAGATGAAATCGAAAAATTGGTTTATATCGCAAACTTTTTTACCAACACAGAATTCAAAAGAAATAGATTTGAAAACATATTCGATCTTAAAAACTTTTTTCAACCCAGAAAGTTCTCTGATCTTTTATATTCCGATAAAAAGGATCTTGAGAAGAAGACACCATTTGACTTTATAAAATATATTTTAAGCGAAAAATTCAGGTTCAATATTAAACTTAACATCAAAAAGGATACTTTGTATAAAACTAACAATCTTTATGGTGGAAATCCACTTCAACTTTTCAATCTTGCATATGCAAGCACAGAAGAAGAACAGATAAAAACTTTTTACGATTTCTTTAATAAAATAGCAAACACGAATTTTTCGTCTTCAAATGCACTTGCAAATACATATATAAATGTAGCATTTTTTCAGTCTTTATACATGGTTTATAAAGTATTTTTAAATTTCATAGAATCAATAGGTGGTGGATCGGTTGAAGACAATAATAAAATTAGAGAAATGTATGATAAATGCATAGAAATTGTTGACAAAAATTATAAGATTCCAAGCAACCTTGATTTGCAATTAACTATTCTGAGAGCAATGTTAGGTCCTCTTTTGAACGATGATTTCTTCGAAAATATTGATACTGTATCATTGTTTCTTTCAGAAACAAAAAATGTTGATTGTGACGTGTTTAAAAATATTAATATGGTTTTTACCATACTTTACAATCAACATTTTCTCGAATATGACGAAAGAAATTTTTCCAAGGCATTTGATATGATTGATAATATTTCAACATTGTCATCTTATGCAACCATATTTACAGTTAGAAAACTATACAAAATTATATATAAATCAGACACAGAAAACCCCTTGTTAAAACAAAATTGTAAAGAAGCTGAAAATTATCTTTCCAAATGTAATAAAATTTTGCAATAAAAAAAATAAATTGTCTTAAAAAACTATTTTTTAAGACAAAACGAATAGAATGGATTCAAAAAATGTTATTGACATCGTAAAAAGTATTATGCCTTTGATTTACTTTCATTCAAAAGAAGCTTATTTTCCAGAATCACTAGATTATTATATTCAACATTCTTCTTTATATCAAGGCAAAAAAGAGGTTCTCAATTCTGTTTCTTTGAATCAACTTGCAAATGAGTATAAAGGTGAAAATCTAGTTCTCAAAAACGATCTTAAAACAGGTTCTTTTGAAAGGGCAGAAGTATATGTTAGATTTCAAGAACTTGAAACTTATTTCCGTATTGTCTTTTTTGTATTTTTTTCTTATAACGGTTCTTTGAAAGTGGCAGATTGTTGTTGTGAAGTAGGTGAACATAGCGCAGACGTAGAACGGTTTGCTTTCTATCTAAACAAAAAAACTTTATTCATTGAGAAAGTATATCTTGGTGCTCATGGAAGTAAAGATGGAATGTGGTTGGGTATTGATGATTTAGAAAAGGAAAATGGTAGATTCGTTCTTTATTCTGCCTTGTCATCACATGCTTTCTACAACAAACCTGGAAGATACTGGAGATACTTTGGATTTTTAAATGACCATACTAATAAAGGCGTAAGATGGGATCCAAAATTTATCATTATTGATGATACAAATCCTGAATGGCAAAAATTTCAAGGCAATCTTGGGTATCCAGATAATTGTCAAGTTCCAAGATATAGAGGATGGGAGAATGAACCAGAAATTTCAACTACTTTTTGGAAGAGATTTTTTGGTTGTTAAATAGAAGAAAAATGGAATCATCATAATAACAAAAATAAAAATAATTATAAACCAATTTGTAGCAAGAAAAATTAAAAATTTCGAATCTTTACTTTCCCAAGATCCTTTTCCTATATGAATTGTAAAAATATTTTCATCAGTTTTAAGAGATAATTTGTCATCTAAAATTCCAAAAGGATGAAATTGTTTCCAAGGCAAACTTTTAACTTTGTAAGCATCTTTATATTTTAAATATATTCTATTTAAAATACCAGGCCCTGTTGTAAACATAACTTCAAGATGTTTTGTATAAAAAAGAGGCACTGATCGTTCTCTTTCAAGAACGATGAGAAGTTGTTTCCAAAATGGATGATTAGAAATAGAATACATTAAAGAATTACTTATATGATCTATATCACCGAAATAACCGTTTGGAGTTTGAACGAAAAAAATTTCATTTTGAAATTGTTTCATGGCTTCATCTATGGGTTTACAACAATAATAATCCATGTCTGCATACCAACCACCATATCGATGAAGAATAAGATATCTAACGAAATCACATCTTTGAATTTCATATTTATAATTTTTATAAGTTTCGAAATGCTCCGAGTAACAAAGTTTAATAAGTTGTTCACATTGTTTTTTATTCCATTCCATTCTGAACCACGAAGGATTGTTTATAATCCAACTGTTTCTATAAAGTTTAAGTTTGTCATATGCTTTCCTAGCTTCTTTTTTATTTGGTATAGTTCCAAACCATATTTGATGGATTATTTTATTTTTATGAGATGAGAGAAATTTATCGAGATCTTCAAAATCTAAATCCAACATTTGAAAGAAGAATTATTTTTTAAAATCAAAATATTGTTTAAGAATAAAATGAAACCCGCCATCAAAATAACAATAATCGCTCTTTTTGTAATTGGTATAGGAGTTGGTCTCTATTTTATAATCAGAAAGAAAGACTCATCTTCCGAGGCACATACATATTCATGTCATAACTGGACGCCAGCAGAACAAGCCCAGATAGACAGTGGTGTACCACAGTATCAAGTCTGTGAAAATGGTGGAAACATCTTTACACAGGGTGC
>ERZ1292625.432-Hain-H41-01um-R1-432-length-64582-cov-70_pt1 | contig 21975 bp, 40 predicted proteins | sample MGYA00564400_ERZ1292625 | MGnify/ENA primary metagenome ERZ1292625 (study PRJEB36523, sample SAMEA6512639) | groundwater metagenome | collected 2019-01-08 | study: AquaDiva: Metagenomics assemblies of 32 groundwater samples
GTTATACCCCCCAAACCCATTTGACTTTTTACCCCCCCCCCCCCTGGTGAAGGTGGGCTTGATTAATATCAATATGGCGATTGAGGCTAGATTGATCGACAGATGATGTAGCAATCCCTAGCTGGCCCATGGCGATGGCGTGACGTGCTTATGTCAGGCTTGCGATGTCGAGCGCCTTCACCGCCTCGATGATCGGCACCCATGATCGCCTTGCCCGGTCATTTTGAGCCATAGGCGAGGCTGCCATGAGACGACAATTGGCGGCTTCCCGTCTCATCTTGTCGACCAGCTCCGGGACAGGATTGGCAATGACAAATTTGATTCGCCCGACGGCGCCCGCCGCGTCCCACATGCCATGAAAGGCGGGATGCAGTTGGGCGCTAGTCATCTCGGCCATGTCTGAGAGCGTGCGTAAGAGCCGGACTTCCATTTCTTGTCTCATGCTCGGGATATCCGTCTCACGTCTGGCGCATTAGATCGCAGCTCGCATGACCGCCTATTATTTGTGTCCGCCGGCGAACTTTCGCTTGACACGCCATCCATTGCGTGGTTTATTTGGGTCATCGCTGGTTGAGACAGCGACAGCGGAGGATACAAAATGACGATGACACTATATCAAATAGCCTACAGAGCAGCCAACAGCGCATATCCCAGCGATTCGGCGCAAGCGGCGGGCGACATTCACCGGGCGGCCGAAGCGGCAGTTGAGAGGCTCGAAATAGGGCCTAGTTATAGGCCGTGGAATAAATATGAGGAGAGGGTTTTTTTAGTGGCACGGGATGCTGTTTTGTCTGCAAAAAAACAACCGCATCTCGCCATCGGAGTCAGGGGCTAGGAGAAAAACGATGAAATTATCTCGCACCACCGCGCGGAAAATCGCTGCTACGGTATTCTCTCGCCACTCATATAAAAAAAGCGCGACGAGCAATGAAATAGAGACGTGCCTGATGGGCTTTTTTGGTGAAGATGTGGATTTTTATCCCGTCAGCCTAGATGGTCTGGAGTGCCGGAGCGCATCGGCGCTTGCAGACGCCCTGACGGGCATGGAGATTTCTACGGCTCCACTAGCTCCAATAGAGGACGATAGGCCAGTACGCTGGCATGCGGCTCCCGTGATTGTTTTACTCCGGGCACATTTCGACGTGTGGATTTAACACACGATAGACTGTGATTTGCCGTGTGTCAATAGCGCAGTTTGGGCTCCATTTTCGCCGCCCTGGCGATCGCCGCACGGAGGACTGGAGAAAAAAGACCGACCCTTACACCGGGATGCAGAGGGGCCGGGCGTATTGGCTCCTACGTGACATATTCAAGCGGGTTTCGCAACAAAAAATCTCCATTTCCTGAAAGTTTTTCAAAATGCCTAATATTTGCACTTGCGTCTGTGTCGCTGTTATGCGACATAAGAGAGGCAAGACGGGCATGGGCCGGTCTTAGCTGGGCAGGAGGCCCGAGGGAAATGACAAATCTTTTAACACAAGACGACCTGCGCTCCATTTATGCAATAGTTCAATTGCAAATTGGAGACATGCTTGACGAAACAACACGCTGCAATTCGCAGCGGCGCAAAGCGGACGCGGCGCATTTTTATGCCCGCGCTGAACAGGGCAAAAAACTATCTGATAAAATCGTATCGATGATTGAGCCTAGGTCCTCTGATTATGCCGCCCTTCAAGCCGCGACACAAGCCCTCCGAGACGCGGAGCGCGTTCATTCCGAATATATGGCAGAGCAAAGGGCCATCAATCCCCTGATCTACAGGGACCCGCCGGTCGCAATGGCGGCCGCGCATCGGGCCGCTATCGCGGCAGTGGATGCGGCTAGAGCGGCTTTTTATGGCCCCGCTAAGCCGGCTCGCCCTTACTCTTTCGGCCTGACGAGCCGATCTTCCACTACTGCCCGATGGGAAGATGAAGAGGGGTGACCCTTCGGCCTGCCCACACTTGTCTCTGCGCGCCTCTTCGTGCTGTATACAAGCAGAAACCCCGAAGAGGCGCGCAATGAGAGACATGGACAAAAAGAAGCTATCGGACGCGGCATATCGAGCCGCAAATATGGATAAAATCAAAGCCTATCGGGCAAAATGGCACGCCGACCACTTAGAAAGCGAGAAAGAAAGGGCTAGGACAAAATATCGCGCTAATCCACACATATCTCATGCGTCATCAAGGCTTTTCCAAATAAATAATCCTGAATCAGTGCTAGTTCATCGTGCTAGACAAAGAGCTAAGGCAAAAGGATTGACAATAAATATAACCAAGGATGATATATTTATACCTGACATATGCCCTATATTGGGCATTGTTCTAGCTAGATGTAATGGCAAACATGGCGATTCGTCGCCTTCGCTAGACAGGATAAATAATAACCTTGGATACGTCAAAGGAAATGTTGCAGTTATATCTCATAAGGCCAACAATATGAAGGGTAATTCTGATGTAAATACAATAAGAAAGCTATTAGCTTATATGACAAAGACTGAATAGAATACACGCGAGGGCAGTGCGAAGCGCCAAGAGAGGAAGCACTCAAATGAAAAACGTCGCTGTCAATAAATACTTCGCTATATCCAAGTGCGAACACGCTATTCAATGCGCGGAAGAGTATCTACGGCGGCGGGGCGAGGAGCCGGCCTATTACGACTGGCACAAGATCACCATCAATAAGATGCGTGAGCGGATCGAGGAAATCCGTCGCGAGCCTGTGACGATGTGGAATTAGAGGACATGAAAATGAGCACGACTAAATGCTTGGGACCAAACGACCTTCGCGATTGCCATTGTGCCGCGTGTTTGCTCTCAATTGAGCTTGAGCAAATGGCCATTGCCGTAATTAAAGAACGTAAAAATACACGCCGCAAATCATTCACAAAACCACCGTTGCCGCACCTTCCACATAAAGTTGGTTACTGACTCTCTTCGGTATGGCGTTCTTCAGGCGACCCCATAGCGAAGCGCCAGCTTCTAGGAATGGGGCGATGGCGTCACGCACGCCGCTACGGGAAATGGTAGGGTAAAACGATGACCCCCGACCAACTGCGCAAGACCGGCGAAGCCCTATACGGAGAGGGCTTCAAACATAAAATGGCGAAAGACTTGGATGTTTCTACGCGCACTGTCGAGCGATGGCTGGCGGGGACCGTACCGATTCCCGCGCATGTTCGAGAGGAATTGGCGGATGTTTGCTACGGAAAGATCATCGGGCTAGACGACCAGACCCGCCAGCGCCGAGATGCGCTTCACGACCTATTGGGACGGTTAGAGGTTGGAGGATGATGGTTGATGGCCGGCACCCGTGTGGCGCTCGTCACAAAGCGCCACGCCGCTTTCGCCCGTCGCAGCGGGCGCTCATGAGAAGGAGACGACGATGAATCAGCATGAGCTTAAAGCCAAGCTAAAGGAAAAGCATCGGCCTTACAACGCGCTGTAAGTCAACCCCCTCGCGGACGCGGCTATCCCTCGCGGACGCGGACGCCCGCGCAAATACGAGAGCCTCGACCCCGCTGGCGCGAAGGCGGAAAGTCGGAAGGCGCTGGCGGGCCGGGGCGGGCGTTTAATCCAAGTAAGGCTTGAGCCTGAGATCGCTGAAGCGCTGGCGGCCTTCCGTCACGAAAGGGACTATAAAACCGATAAAGAAGCGGTCTGTGCAGCCATCGCGGACGCGCGCTTCGTCAGAGACATTATTGTCAGGCTCACATATGACGAAGCCGCCGCGCTCGTTCGCCTCCGCGCCGAGATTGGTGCGGCGTCGGATCGGGACGCCGTTGCATGGGCGCTCACGGACGCGGCCTCGCGCTTATAGACTGATTCTATAAATGCCGGCATGTGGCTGATTTAAAGGCCGTATTATAAAGCTTGCTAATCGCGAAATTTGAGCTTAGAAATAAGTGCGCCGGAGAGAAGCAAACTCCCCGGCGCTCATCGTGCGATCCTGTAGAGGGAACATCGCCGACGCTTGTGCCTTGTATATATGCTTTTCAAAGGCAACGCAAGCGAAGGTAGTGTCTCAGTTTGGCGAGAGATCGATTAAATGAAGCCTTATCCCCGCCGCCTCGCGGCCCTATATTCTTTCTCCCGGCGCACGGTAGGAAGTTTCCTACGCGCGTGCTATGATTCGGCGCATCGCATAAAGGATTTTTTTTTATGCGCGCCCTTTGGGAGGACGGATAATGCCGAAGGGGCCACAAGGTCAGAAACGCCCGGCGGACGTGATCGGGTGCGCCGTCATGGTCGCCAAGATCGCCACGGGCGAACTGACCGAGGAACTGAAACAGCCATCCGGCAAGACCCGCTCAGGGAAAGCAGGGGCGAAAGCGCGCGCAGACGCGCTAACCAAGGAGGAGCGCACGGCCATCGCGAAGAAGGCGGCGGCGCGGCGTTGGGGATAATGCACCCGTCTCTTGCTATCGCAAATGAGTTCTTAATGCGCGCCCATAGTGACGGCGGTGAACTGACTCATATGCAACTGCAGAAGCTAGTATATCTTGCGCATGGCTGGTCTTTGGCCGTAACCGGCAAAGAACTCATTGAGGACGATATTGAAGCTTGGGAATTCGGACCCGTAATTCGCAAGCTATATGACGCTTTGAGGCGGTATGGCGGCGAGAAAGTAGGCAGACTAATCAAGTGGGGGGACGATACACCTTTCCCATCGGATGACGGAGAAGTAGCACGCGCCAATTTAGAGGATAATGAAGCCCGTGTTATTGACAAGGTATGGGATATCTATGGCCGATTCCATGCCTTTCAATTGTCTGCTCTTACTCATTCACGAAATAGCCCTTGGAGCGATACATATAGGCCGAATGAAAATAGAGTAATAGATAAATACAAGATATGGGATTATTTTGCCGACCTCGCCAACGCCACATGAGCGCAAGACTGTTGATCTTGAAAAAATAATAGCCGGCCTGCCCGCTGTTAAAAGCAAAGGCACGCCTGATGCTCAAGATAAAAAGGAAGAAAAAAGCTTAGAAATTATAGAGCGTACTGTAAAAATTGATCAAATTCGCCAATTAAATACCGATAGAAGAATAAATAGAAAGCTTAGGACCGGGTTGTCTCGAAACGTGTTTTGCTATCTTGTATGCTATTCATTCTTCGTTGCATCGATCGTGGTTGCGTTTGGTCTCGGATATTTATATTTGCCTGACTCTGTTCTTGCGGCAATGGTTGGAAGCACGGCTGTCGCTGCGATCGGGTTGGTGGGGTTCGTGGTGAGCGGGCTATTCAGAAACATAACATGAAAATAATGCTTGCTATTTCGATTATGAAGCATTATGTTCAGTTTCATGAACAAGCTCCCTATCGCCAAGCGCGTCCAAATCCTCCACATGCTGGTGGAAGGCTCCTCCATGCGGTCCATAAGCCGCGTGTGCGATGTCTCGATAAACACCGTCACCAAGCTCATGGTTGATGCGGGCCATGTTTGCGACGCCTTCCACAATGAAAAGGTTCGCGGCGTAAGGGCGAGCAAGGTCCAATGCGATGAAATTTGGGCCTTCACCTATGCCAAGGCCAAGAATGTCGAGACGGCCAAGAGCGCGCCGGAGGGGGCTGGCGACACTTGGACTTGGACAGGGATCGACGCGGATACGAAGCTGATAATTTCGTGGCTGGTCGGAAGCCGCGATGCTGAATATGCGAACGCCTTCATGAATGACGTGGCTTCGCGCCTCGCGAACCGCGTCCAGCTTACGACGGATGGTTTGAAAAGCTATCTGGAAGCGGTCGAAGGCGCGTTCGGAGCCGATATAGATTTTGCTCAGCTTGTGAAAATGTATGGAGCAACATCGGAAGGCGCGAAAGGCCGCTATTCCCCAGCGGAATGCACGGGCGCCAAGAAGATTGTGATTGAAGGCAAGCCGGACAAGAAGCACATTTCGACCAGCTACGTCGAAAGGCAAAATCTCACGATGCGGATGTCAATGCGCCGGTTCACGCGGCTCACGAATGCGTTTTCAAAGAAGCTCGAAAACCATTGCCACGCGCTGGCGCTGTATTTCGTGTTCTACAACTTCCTTCGCATTCACAAGACCCTTCGCGTGACGCCTGCGATGGCCGCAGGCGTTACCGATCGTGTTTGGTCATGGGAAGATATCATTGCGCTCATTGACGAGCGCGAAGAACAACAACGTTAGAAAAGAAACCCGCCAAATAGGCGGATTCGATGGAGGCAGGATCATGTTGAAATGGATTTTGTTGTCGCGCCCCATCGTACTCGACTCTGATTTATATGGCCATGAATTCAATTGGTTAACGGAAAGTTTCGACGACAGGAGCTGTTGGAGGAAGACGATTACTTGAGCGGGATTCGCGGATGCCGCTATTTTACGGAGGGCGCCGAGGCCGAGAGCGAAGAGCGAGCACGCCCGGCGTCCATGTTTCTTGATCGGGATGGGACGGCGCCGACGCGGGAACGGTATGATATTGTCTGTCATGTAGGGCTTTCCTTTGTGGGAAAGCCGCCTCGCGCTATTGCCGGGAACCATTACACGCACTACTCTATCTCTGGTGAAAACCTAACTCGGTTCCGGTGGTCCGCGCGAGACGGCAAATCAAGATTGGACCATTGGTAGGGCGGTTCCGGTGTGATGGCCGGGCCGCCCTTTTGTTAGAGGAAGAATCTTCCCATAACTCATTGATCCTGACTCGATTTCGATTCGGTGCCAAGAGGTGTTTGGCAATAAAAGGCGCGCAGTTGTGAATAAGTGCGGGAAAGTTCGCGTTCTTCATAAATATGCTTAATATCATCCCAATGGTCGTTGAATGCGCCGACAATATCGTCCAATAACTTTCTCCGCTCCGGTTCAATCAAATAGGTTTGCAGACGACAATCTATCCCGCTTTCTTCGTTGAGATCGAACATGACATCGATTGTCAGGCGAACTGGATCATCGGGATACTTTTTCATCTTTTTACCGCCAACGGCACGGCTCAAAACATCTCGTAAGATGACTGGCGCGCCATCTTCCATCCACACGACACCAGAAGGGCCTTTGGTGGGGGCCACAGAGAAATCCCATTTGGCCATTTTCATTTCTCCCTTAATGTCACCCCGACCCTACCAATAAACTCCGCGCCCGCATTCGTAAGCGCCCATATAATCGACTCTACTGTCCGGGGTAAGGGACGCGATGTGTCTGGATGGCCAGCCTCAAACGCGGTAATCGTTGTCTTCGACAGGCCGGTTGCCAGTCGCAAGTCAGCCTGCTTCATTCCCAGCAGAGCCCGCGCGGCCCGGCATTGCCGGCCTGTGATGCGGACTTTTTTCGTTTTCGCGTTGTTCATTTCTGGATCATAAACCGATATTATTCTCGACGCAAGTGGTGTTTATTCGCGCGGGGCCGCTATCAGCATTGACATTTATTCCCGGTTTGGTATCATGGTCTATGAGAGCGAACTTGGACTTGAATGGGGGACAGCAATCCATGCTTCCCGAAGTGTTCTCCACATGAGCCAATCTTACGAAATGGACCAATCCAATGACGTACCCCGCACAGACAAATGAGCCTGAAATAGTAATAAAAGAAGAAGACGGCTATCTCTACGCTGAGCAAATTCTCAATAATGGGTTGGTGCATCGAAGTACTCGCATTTATCACACAGAACGCGCAATCTGGAAGGATTATTGCAGCCCTGATTTCTGGGATGATTTAAAATGAAAGCGGATTACCCCCACGGATGATCCCGCTCGGATAGCCTCCCCATGGCCACGGCGGTAGCCATCATCGCCTTCATGACAGCAAAATGGCTACCGCGCGGGATTTCTCGCTCTTCGACCGCCAGCCATTGCATTGGCCCAAGGCCGAGCGGGGCGTCTCTGGCCACGGCTAACTCGATGGCTGCTATTTGACGCTCCCAAGACCGCACAGTGGCGTCAGATGGGGTCTTTGAGCCGGGACTACCAGGGCCACCCGTTATATCGCTTGGCACCCCGTTAAAGGCGCGCCAGCGCCGTTTTAACCGCGCGTAGTCCTTCGCAGCGTCGTAAAGCTCGAACCGCAGCCGTGGGTAGGCCATGAAAAATCGTCCTAGAGACGACTCACAACGCTGGTCGCGCTCCCGCCCTGGAAATTGACTGCGATCTGGATTTCTCAACGCAGTTTGCATTTCCGCCTCTTCGACGCGCTTCTGGAACGACTCCCGCTCGGCCTTCGACGGGCGTTTGGGCTGGCCGTTTCGCTCGCGATGGCAGAATTTGCGCTTGCGGCCAGCAGTCATCACAGCGTCTCCCGTGCGAAGGCGTCCATGTCGGCGCGAGGCTCGGCCCGGTCGCGCGCCTTGGAATTTGCCCATGCGATCTGGCGAGATTTCAGCCAACTATGGACCGGCGGCGAGATAGGCTTGCCGGGCAAGCCTGGAAAATGATTGGCTGGCCAGTTGCCCATCATCTCCTTGTATTTATGCGCCGTCCATCCGGTCTTGTGGCCGTGAAGCTCTTGATATGATTTCAATTGCTGGTAGAATTCGGCCCTGGTGAACTTCGCGCCTTTGAGCGTCACATGCGTCGCGCTCACCTTTTCTCTTGCTGCGCCGATCTCGACAAGTTCCCCTTCGTCGCAATAGACCCCGGACACGCGCTTCGACTCGAACCCGCAGTTCGGGCAGATTGGCGTGCGAGGCGGCTTCAAGAACGCGCAAGCCGCGCATGGCTTTGGGAGAGGCTCCGTCTTCTTTCGCTCTCCGGCGTTAGCCTCCTTGCCGGTCACAAAATCCTCATGGACGATCGAATCTGGCAAGCCGAGACGCATTGCCGTATCTGAATGATCCAAAATTATCAGGTCTCCACCTTGTGGTTTTATGCGCAACCCTCTACCAACTATTTGTATATAAAGCATTTCGCTCTTCGTTGGCCTAGCTAGAACTATGCAGGAGACATAGGGTGCGTCCACTCCAGCCGTCAAAACTCCGATGTTGCAGACGACCTGTAGCTCCCCGATCCGCAATGCCTCTAGGATCGCTTCCCGAGCCTCCAGAGGGGTATGAGCGTCGATATAGCCGGAAGGCACACCAGCGTCGTTAAACTGCCTCTGTAGGGCTTCCGCGTGCGCGCAATCGACCGCGAAGACGAGCGTCGGTCGGCCCTGCCCGAGTTTCAGCCACGTCTCCACCACGTCCGCGACGAGCGGCGACTTGTTCATCGCCCTGCCTAAATCCGCGACGTTGTAGTCGCCAGCCGTCGTCTTGACGCCACTCAAATCGGGATGAGCAGGCGCAAACATCCTATATTTGCTCAAATATCCCTGTTCTATCAACTGTTTAGTTGTCTCCGCGACAATTAGCTCATCGAACATTTCCTTCATGCCCTTACGCCAAGGCGTAGCAGAAAGCCCAATAAATACAGTGCCCGATGGAGCTTCCTTCATCCATTTTTTATGGGATTCGTGGACGATGTGCGCCTCGTCGAAAACCACAATGTCGGCCTCTGGAAATCCGCGCTTCGCCAGAGTCTGGATGCTGCATAGTTGGATCGGCTGCCGCCAATCCGTCCGGCTGTTGCCCCATTCGTCAAAATGGTTCGCGCCCTGAATGATGCTCAAATCGTCCTCAAGCCCGATGGCGGCGAAAGCATTCCAAGTCTGAGCAATGATGGAGATCAGCGGGACCACGAACGCCACGCGCTTGCCCTTCGCGCGGGCGAGCCGGAATATCTCGGCAACCACCGCCGTCTTGCCGCCGCCCGTCGCGAGGCTCAATACAGGCCTCTTTCCAGCCGCGACGGCAAAGCGCAGCCGTTCGATAGCATCTGCCTGATATGGCCGTAGCTGAAAAGAAGGGCTTTTCGATGCAGAAAACAAGCTCGATGACATCAACCTAACCCTTTCCTACTCTAACGGGCAGGCATACCTACCCATAAGGCCCTACCCGATCGGTTGCGAATAAACCTACCCACCCTATAGTAACCTACTGTTATCTTTCTTACTTATCTTACTTCCTTCCTATTCTTCCTTCCTTGTTGGAAGCCCCTTCCTTCCTTTCTACCTCTATTCTGTTCTTATCTTATCTTATCTGCCGTAACGGTGACACGCACGCTGCGTCACGCTGCGTCACGCTGCGTCACGCTGCGTCACGCTGCGTCACTTTCTAGGTGTTAGATCGACAACCTTTCCGCTCTTCCGATCTCGCCACAACCTCATTCTGGCAGCCGACCCGTCCTCTCGTTTGCATTGGCGGTTGGACCAGCCCTTCAATCTCGCGCCGTCCAATGTCTTCCCTTGCATTGCAACAATTATCGCCGTGACGTGCTCTTTTTTCATGCCCAGCGCGGCGGCGGCGTCTTCATCGTCCCATCCTGACAATGTTCCACGCTCTTTGGCTAACCCTGCGTTGGTCATCATCAAAACAAACAGTGCTATGACCTCGGTCAATGGGCGCGAAGATCGTGCGGCTATGACCCTCCATTTTGGATCGGTCGGCATATCCTCCCAAAGGCGTACCCAATGGCTCATTTGCAATCCTCACGCTGATAATTTGGGACTTTGTCGCCCGGCAACTCACGAGCAAATTCAGCAATCTCAATCGAGCATTTTCCCGCAGCGCGAGCGTGAATAATCATCCGCTCCAAGTGATAGCGGAACCCTGGATAATCCTCTTGCAGAAGGCTCAATTGTGCGCTTTCGGCGGCGAGGCGGATAAAGCCGAGACACTCGTTTGCGAGGTCCGCCGTTAAAAATATTTTATCGCGTGCAGTCTTCGCGCCGGCAACGCTCATTCCCCGCGCTCCAACTCCGGTTCGCCGTCAATCGGCCCCCAAACCGCGACGTTCGCCCATTTGATAAAATTCTCGATGAATTTCTTGTCGGCCCCGCACGCTTCGTCGATCATCCGGTCGAGAGGGGCTTCGCCGGGGTGCCACTTATTGCCGGTGTCGCGGCGGAACGCCTCAATGCAGCCCGGCTCACCAAAAGCGAAACTGATCGCGCCGATCCATGCCGGGAGCATATAGAGCGGCGTATCGCCCGGCATGAGCGAAAGAATCCAGTCTTCGCTGGGCTCTTGCGCCACCGGACTCTCTTGAGTATATTCTTCTGATAGTTTCATGACGCGCGTCCTCGCGTTGTGCGGCCGGCGCCCTTACAGCGACCGCGCCATCTTGGAAGCGCCGCCGACTTCGACCCTCGGCGGCGTTTCTGTGTGCAAGCTACGCGAAGTCTGGCGGCTTGGCAACCGCCAGTCCACGATGCGCGCATGAGGTAGCATTTGAGGGGACCTATATACGTGCTTGACCCAATGGAAAAAGTAGGGTAGGCTCGTTTCCAGATTGGAGCCGAGCCATGATGACCAACTTCGACAGCCTCTTTGACCTGATGACTGCCTTCCCGGACGAACAGGCGTGCATCGATCATTTGCGGGCGATCCGCTGGCGCGATGGCGAGTTTTGCCCGCACTGCGGCGCGAACAAAATCTACCATTTTTCTGATCGCAAGACGTTCAAGTGCGGCGTTTGCCGCGAGCGATTTTCGATCAAGGTTGGCACTATCTTCGAAGACACGAAACTCCCTCTCCGCAAGTGGTTCATGGCGATTTGGATGATTACCAATCATCCGAAGGGCATTGCGTCTACAACGCTCGCCAAGGACTTGAAAATCACGCAAAAGTCCGCGTGGTTTGTCCTGCATCGCCTTCGTCACGCGGCTCGCACAAACTCTTTCAATGCGCCGCTGAAGGGCACTGTCGAAAGCGACACAACTTTCGTTGGCGGCAAGGAAAAGAACAAGCACGCCGACAAGCGCACGCCGGGTTCTCAGGGCGGCGCGAACAAAGCCGTTGTGCTCGGAACTCTTGAACGCGATGGCGAGCTACGCACGGCACATGTCGAAGACACGAAGGCAAAAACCATTCACGGCTTCGTCAAGGCGAATGTCGAGGAAGGCTCGAACTTGATGACCGACGAAGACCGCTCTTTCATCGGCATGAGCGGTCATTTCAATGTCGAGAGCGTCAACCATTCTGCGGGCGAATATGTCCGTGAAGGGACGATCCACACGAACGGTATCGAGTCGGTTTGGGCGCTGTTCAAGCGCCAGATTTACGGCATTCACCACTGGGTTTCGGACAAGCACCTAAACCGCTATCTTGATGAAATGACGTGGCGCTTCAAACGGCGCGACATGAAAGTGACGGGACGCATGAATGATCTGTTTTGCTGCGTCGAAGGCCGGCTCAAATACAAGACGTTGATCGCATGACGAACAAGGGAAAGAAGCTGGAGCCGACGCTCAAGCTCAATATGAGCTTTGGGGAATTGCTCGCCCGCCTCGTCCAGACCGACAAGAAGGAGGTCGAGGAAAGCATCGACCGGGCTAAAACGAAAAAACCGCCGGGGGATGAACCCCGGCGGCCAGTAGTCAAAAGTGAGCCAAGGGCTCGCTCTTAGTCGCAACAGCGACGATATTCGCGCACGGAATGCACCGTCCCCAGTTTGGAGACGCGCAGGTGAGCGCGAACAATGTGACACCGCTTTGACTTAGCCATTTTCGGCTCCTTTGATTTGGAGCCTTGAACCGCAGCTAAGTGTCCTATATAGTATGCAACGCGAATACGGGCGGACTCCGCCTACCCTCGGGCTTTTCGACCATCGTTTGAGGGAACCCGCAGAAACCCGGCCCGGCATGGCGTCCTACCGCCATGTATCGGGCCGGACTCGTTTTCACGGGCCGATTGACCACCAATCTAATCTGATTCATAATTGGCGCCTAGTCCCGCCGCATTCTGATTGCCCAAACCAAACAGATTTGTGATATGGTGGCTCGGCATAGAGACTGGAGGCGGCAATCATGCCAAACGTCATTGAAAATGCAAAGAAACGTCTCGCGGCTATCAAGGAAGAAGCCGAGGAAATCGAGCGATTCTTGGCGATGTATGACAGATTCAATGGCGGAACGAATGCCGATCCTTTTGGGGCAGCTTCAGGAAAAGAACCCACGGAAGCCGGGTCTGTGGATAACTCATTACGGCGTCGCGCTCGAATTAAGGGCGCGCGCCCAGATGAAGTGGCGTTTCATATGGAGCGAGTGATTCGCGACCGTGGCGAGCCAATGTCTCGCAGCGAGATTGTAAGGGCGCTGGAAAGCAGAGACATCCTAATCCCCGCGATCGACAAATCCCGCTACGTCGGGACGATCGCTTGGCGGAATAAGGGAACGTTCAAAAATATCGAGGGGCGGGGCTACTGGCTTTGTAAAGAAGCTGAGCCGCCGATTAAGCCAGCGACGCCGCAATCTGGCGAGGACGAAGAGGGGCAATTCTAAAAATTTAGCCCAGCCCGATTTATGGCCAGGATTTAGGTTAGGTCAAGCACGTATATAGGTCCCCATTTGAGATATGTTTTGCTGCACTGCACGCGATGGAGATGCTGGCACGATCCGCACGTCTCACCGGCGGGTCCGCTCCCAACCGGAGCCGGATGGCTCCTAGACGCCGCTGGCGGGCTCTTGAATACCTCACGGCGTTCTGCGAGCGTCATGACTCTGTCGAGACGCAGTATGTCGCTCATTGGGCATCCGCCTTATCTCGCAGCGCGCGGATGAACATTGGCAGGTCTTTTCGCAAAGTCTTTCCGGCCCCGCTATGTATGCGAATGTCCTCTTCAAAAACCAGCCACACATATTTTTCTTTGCGAAGTTTCTTTATTTCCACAAGCGCATTTTCGAAGAGGATTCTCCTTTCTTTCACCGAAGAGGATTTGTAGTTTGCTAAGCTAAGATCACTCATGGCCGCTCCTTAATCGGAATAGGGACTTTATTTTTGCGCGCTAAGTTCATCAGCGGCCCGCGCCCTTTGCGCATTATTCGCCATTTCCGGGCGCGCTTGAGTTGAGCGGCGATCTCGGCTTCGAGCCACATTTGATGTTTGTCGATAGAGCGCCAAATAGCCGCTCTTTCCTTCGCTGCTTGCGTGCGCGCGAGAAAGGCAGAGAACGGTTCCGATTGGCGTTTCATCGACGGGCCTCTAGTTCATCGTCGTCAATTTGTTGCCTTGTCCCTCGGCAATTATCCAGACACTCCTTCACCGCGCGGGCGACATCGCGCTGCGTCTCCCGCTTTCCGCCGCGAGCAATGACGCCGCGCTTGGCGTCAACATGCTCCGCCATCGCGGCGACAAATACGCAAGCCGACAGCTCGAGCGCCGTCGGTTCGACGGCGTTGAGTATCGGCGTGTTGATGACTGCTTTCCGTTCGGCTCTTTCTGCGAGTTCCCGCCGAAACGCTGCCTCAATCTTTTCGATACGCTCACGCAGCACAGGATTGCACTGCATTCGCATCGGTAGTTTTTTGACGGCATTAACGACGGTCGTATGATCGCGCCCGCCGAACCGTGTTGAAATATCTTTCAATGAACATGTCGTCAGTCGTCTCGCAATCGACATCGCGACATGGCGCGGAACCACTACTCTAGCGTCTCTTGACCATCCGTCCAAGTCCGAATAAGTGACACCAAATTCTTTCATTACCAAGTTCTTGATCCGGTCCACAGGATGGATGATGGGCTCGCAATCGACAAAGCCTGGGGCGTCGCGCGCAATGATGGCGGGGGGATTGCTCATCGCCGCCTATCCTCCCGATAGACGCCAGCTATTTCAGCGCTCCGCCGTTGATCCGTCGCCTTGCGCTCGCTCTCGGCCATGGTGCTGGCCACGCGGTCGCGAACAGAGCCGAGCCGCTCGGCAATCCACTCGCATTCGCTCTTGCGGGGCAAATGCCCGGATCGCAGAGCCATGATAACAGCGTCCAATGCGGCGATTTGGGATGCGTCGGAAAATTGCTGCGTGGCTGCTCCCCGGCCATGAATGCCGGGGCTTGCGTTCGTAAAATTAACGGTCATGCTCGCCCCGCGAGTTTGTTCTGATATTTATCCGCTGCGGCTTTACGCTCCGCCGGCGTTGATGGTGTAGCATAGGCGAGCCGCGCGTGCCCCACACAATATGGGCCGCGCCCGCCCGCATCATCATCACCACAGAACCGAAACGCACTATCACGCGGGTCGCCAATCGGCCATTTGCACATGCCATGGCGCAGGTCCATTATCGTGATGAGACGCGGCGTTGTGAGCGTGATTGCTGCCGTCTGTAGCATGAGGGCCCCCTCTTTGGGTTTTGGAGATGGTAGCGGGGCAGGGGAGCGCTTTGCGCGGATAGGACGCGGACCATGATTGATTTTAGCCGGGGCTTTCCCCAATCGCGGCAATCGTGCAACGCCCAACAACGGGATATTGCGCCGGAAAGCCTGCCCTATTACGGCATTCCGAGTGATTTCGACGCCAAGACGGCGCGACATTGCCGCCGCCGCCATGCCACCAGATGCGCGGTTTTCGAGTAACTCGCGGAGCATCGCCACCCACTCATCCGGCCATTCATTTGTCCATTTACCCGCCATTTTGAGATTCCTCGTCTGCCGGTTCACTCGGCTCCCCAAGCTCGCGCCACTCAAAAATGTGAGCGTAATGGCCATGCGGGCCGGGGGCCTCGCCCAAATCCGTCCATCCCGCGCGCTCATAGGCCGCGACGCGCGAATGTGGCACGTAGCGCAAGATAAGCGCCGGCTGCTCGCCAAAGAGCGGATCGATGCAATGGCTCATAGCAATACCTCCAATTTTGGCTCTATCGGCGCGGGCTCCAGCGGCAGTCGCGGTCGGGCGAGTTCGTCGGCGATGCGACGGCACGCAATTGAAAAATATTTCTCATCGATTTCAATTCCAGTGAATTTGCGTCCAAGCCGCACGGCGGCGACTCCGGTGGTACCGGTTCCCATGAATGGATCGAGGATGGATTCACCAGGATCGACTAAGGAGACGAACGGTCTCATAATACCGATCGGCTTCTGAGTTGGGTGGGAGGAGCGCCCATCTGATTCTATTATCCTTTCACCGCTTGAGACACAACCGGCATTTGCACTATTTACACTAAATAACGTATCTTTTATCGACCGCCATCTTGCATTTGGGCCGGCTCGGAAGAGCCAAATGAATTCTGTCGTCTGGCGTGGGACGTTGTTCACCGCAGGTGGGGCGTTGATCTTATGCCATACCGCGAGAGAAATAGGCTCTAATGTAAATGACAACTTTAATTCAGAAATGAAAGAATGATTACAAAATATACATATAACTTTACGCGCCAAAGGCTCAACAAGAGGAACCCAATCAAGTGAAGCATTCCATTCATCTCCAATACTTTTGCTAATGATCTTTTTAGGAGCAACTCCTCCGTAGCGTCTATGGACAACGCCGCCCTTTAGGCCAATATATGGAGGATCAGTCACAATTGCGTCAAAACGCCCTAGCCCCGGCAAAATCTCGCGGCAATCGCCGCAGATGACACGCACGCCGTCGGCTAAGATTTCCTCGAGATATGTCATGGTGGGCATCCCCTGTCTCGCGGATCATATGACATAATCATCTGGCCTTTCCAGAGATTTTCTGCACGGTGGAATCCAAGTAAGCCGTGTGCCTCTTATGCCGTCCATCCAGACGAGCCAACAATACGCTGTCGCTGTGGACCCGTGCGGATCAACACGCCCCTTGAACATCGGAACGCGCTCTGAAAACTGCGCGACGAAAGATGGTGGCGAACTTTTGAAAAGGCGCTCGTAGCGGCCAACACTTTCGATGAACGCCGTGCGTACCAACATCGCGGTCCCGCGCCAGCTCTTAAATTCGAATGATCGCTTGATAAATTGTTCAGCAAGGCGGAATGGCGGATTTGTGATAATCCAATTGACGCCATTTCTGGTTATGTTAGGCGGTTCGGTGTTAGAAAAAATAAAATCGCACAATCGATCTTGTCCGGTTGATTCGCGCGAATAATCGTGAATGTCAGAGCAATACACGTTGTCAAAATATTCTTTCAAGGGACGTGACATATATCCTCGATTACATGCCGGTTCCCACGCGGACAGCGCATGAAGCCACATCCGAGGGTCGGGGCAATCGAGATTAGGGATGATGACGTGCTCCATGAGAGCGCGTGTCGCCCACGAAGGAGTCGGGAAATCGTCCAAGCTATCGCGTGCTTCCGCCCGCTGCGCCATAACGGACGAACTACGATTTTGCATTCTCAGTCTCCAGATAAGCCCACGAATTTCCTCTGAAAATGCCATTTATCGCACCATAACTGACCCCAAATCTTTCAGCTATCTTCCTGTATGGTTCAATCCCTTTGAGAACCTTTATTTCGCGAACGGAATCCTCGTCCAGCTTGCATAGCCATTGACGCTTGCCGCGATTTGACGTTCCGTGGGAGACTCTGTCCATCTGATTTTCAGATGCCGTTTTCCAATTCAAATGATTGGGCGAGACACATCCAAGGTGCCCATTCCCGCATTCGTGCGCAGCTTCATGCTTCGGTGTTGGAGGAGGCCCTTTAATTTCTTCACAAACACGGCGGCTAACTATCTTTTTTTTGCCGCAGTGTTTCATTTGTGCATAGCCATTAATGCTCTTCAAAAAAGGCCAAATGAGACAATCGTCACCCGTATGAGTAAGAACTGATTCGCTGAAAAATTTCTCTGGGTCGCCGATGTTTGTTCCACCGCCAAGCGGATCGCCATGACGACGCCAACGCATATAATGTGCAGCGCACCATCCGCGCCCGTAATGAACTTTTCTGCATCCTGAAATTGAACAAGTGTTTTGACTCATGCCATAGCCTCCCGCGTCTCGACGCCAAGCCTCACCAGCGCGCGCCTGACATCATCCTGTGACCGGGCAATCACGCACGTGTGTCCCAGCGCTTTCATCGCGCTATGGATCGCGATTTGAGAGGATGATGCGTGACCATTCGGAGCCTTCACCTCTATCCAAAGAACCTTCCCGCCGGGGAGCGCTACCACTAAGTCCGGCGCGCCGGGACAGAGACCAGCGATCGCATTCGATGCTCGCCCCGTCCGCGTGCGCCTCGCTCCGTTTGGGATCGCCATTATCAGCGCGCGCGGGAGCACAGCATCAAGATAGACGATAATCTCGCGTTGAACGGCTTCCTCTGGGCGGATACGCATGGCCATCATCGAAGTCTCACTATTTTTGCTCCGAGAGTTTCCGGCGGGTGACTAGGCTCGTCAACCATTTCCGCCGCCAACTGGATTGGCCACGGTAACGCCATGACTGCCGAATCTTTCTCTCCAAGAGACCAGAGGCGCGGCTTCCCGATGTCAGGATGAGGATGAAGGCCCGCCAGAACGCGCGCGAATGTTGCGCGTTTTGACATATCGTAAGACAGTTTTGGGCCAAGCACGAATTGCCGCTTTAGTGCCTCGCATAGATTTCTGATAAGCGCCGGCGATGCAATTTCGAGCGCCTCGGCAAGAGCCGCCAGATTAGCCTGTGGGAGACCGTAGGGGGCGAGATAGCGCACCAAAATCAATTCCCGTTCCCGCTGTCCAGGCATTTCCAGAGTAAGGTGGATGTCGAAGCGGCGCCAGATTGCTTCATCAATATGCGCGCCAAAATTCGTCGCGGCGACCAGAAAACCTTGATGCTGCTCAATGCGCTGCAAGAGTGTGTTGACTTCTTCGTTCCTCGAATCGTCGGCGGCCTGTTCACCGCGCCGCCGTTGCCGCGAGAGAGCGTCAAATTCATCAATAAACAAGACAAGTGGATTGCCAGCATCCGACGCTAGATCGAACAACGCGCCAATGTTTTGGCCAGTCTCACCAACCCACTTCGAAATGACACGCTCCGGGCGAATGGCGAGCATCGGCAATCCAATCCGAGCGGCAAGGTGATGTGCAAGTGTAGTCTTGCCAACACCCGGAGGGCCATCAAAGATCGCGCGCTTTCGAGACGCAATCCCGACAGCGCGCAGTTCATCTTCCGCCCAAATCTCTGACAGCCATTCCTGCAACGCGCCGCGAACGCCGTGCGCAAGGATTGGCTCTTGAGCTTCTTGCGGCTCGAATAGGTCACCATATTTTGTTGGTTGTCCAGCCATTATTCCGGGCCAAAGCCGCTGTTGCCAGAACCGATTTGCCAGCCGCCGTCCCATCCTCTGCGTCGATCATCGCCGAACGGGAATGGGTTTTTGATAATGGGCTGATTGTCCTCACCAGCTTGGACGCCGAGGGCTTTCGCCTCATCAAACGAAACATTCGGCGGTGGCTCTTTCGGCTGTTTTCCGTAGGGCGCTGGCGATGCCACCGGTTGCGGCTTTTCGATCACGTCACTGGCCGAGACATTGCCGTCCTTGTCCCGCGTGAGCCGGACCTTGGCGCCGCCGGCTTCGATGACGATAGAGCCGTTGTCGGGGACGAAGTTTTTGAGTGCCTCAATCACCGATTCCTTCGCTGCGGTATCAACGCTGATGCGGTTCGCCGCGCGGAAGAGCGGCGGGTCAACAATCATACCTAGAGCCGTGAGATACATATCGGCGAGCGCCTGCGCTTCCTGATAGTCGGCGGGCTTCATGGCGCGAACTTTCACGCAATGCCGTAGGATTTTTGGATCAAATCCAGTTGCCTTGGCTTCCGCCATAATCGCCTTTTGATCGTCACCGAGTTCCTTCTTTTCAGAATCGAGCCGTTCATACCTTTCGATATACGAACGGATCATTTCGCCGCTTACGAGATTGCGACGTGCTTCGATTTTGTCGTCTTCGTTGTCGCCCATTTGTTAGCGCTCCGTTCTCTCGGTTGAATTAAAAAGGGGCGGTGCGAAGTTTTGGCCCTATCACACGCCCCAGGTGGTGAGCCGTTGACGCCGGCCCCACACGCGCGGGGAAGAGGGGAACCCCGCAAGCTCATATTTAATTGGAGACGCCGGGCAACGTATCTTTCCTCCGCGCGCGGTTCGCTCTCGCGGGCAGGCCCGGAATGGGCCGCTGTGTTTTACAACGCGGCCAGCCCCGGCCACTTACGAGATGTTAAGCCCTATAAGAAGACTGGCCGGCGGGGACAGTCGCAAAACACCTACCGCGTGTATCATGTGAACCTTTTCCCCTATATCAATTCAGCGTCGGGGATTCGCTCAAAGACGAAGACCGCCCCTTTGATAGAGTAGACGAAATCCGACGCCGCCAGCATGTAGCCCCACGGCATTCTAATACACTTGACATCCCATCCGGTCACATTTTGCAACCACATGATGCGCTTTGCCAGTGGCTCGCATTTTTCGAACGGCGACAAGTCGATTTCATCCGGCATTTTCATCTCCCGAGAAAAACTTGTCAGCCTCACGTCCCGCTCTTCGGCGATGCCCCTCATTTGCTCGCGCAGCGGGTCTTCGCGCTTATCATATTCCTCGACGATGGCCAAAGCCATCTCACGTGCGGAGTTAGCGGCTTCTAGTGTGGGATAGTGCCCGCAGGCATTCTCCTTATATTTGCGATCAACCCACGCCGTCGACTGCATGTTGTGAGTATAATAAGCAACACAGTAAAGCCTTTTATCCGTTTTCTTGACGACGCCATGGATGGCGAAGCCCGATCCATAATCCCGCATTAGTGTCCAATAAATTGGCGTAGGTGATGGTGTTAGCATTTTGCGTCTTCCCTATGATGCGCAGGCCCGGCGTTTCTTCCACGCGCCGCCGGGAGCGCGCTAACAAGCGGCGTCAACTCACGCTGCGGGAAGCTCTTGAATTATTCCTTGCGCCAGACGCCAACACCTGCAATGCCATCATCAACATGCTTCGCAATATAGAGTTTAATTCCATTTGCTTTTCCCCATCTTATGGCGCGGGCGCGAACAGTCGCGATCCCAACATCCATAATAAATAGCGGGCAAGTTACGCCAGCTTTATCAAACGGGATGATAAAATCGCCTTTCCTAGACCTCAACGGCGCGGCAACGTTTTCGATGATTTTGATTTGCATGGGTGTCTCCTAGATTGCATCAACGCCCAACGCGGGCGCTGCCCTGCGGCGGCAGCGCTCGAATCGGATGGCATTTAGGATGATAATTCTCTCTTTCGGGTCGCTGAACTGCATCGCCCGATATGTCACGGGCGGGTACACCTGGACGGCAGACCGAAATTGCCATTCGAATGATAGCCTGCTCTCGATCGGTCGCTACGCCGCGCCCAAAGTTATAGAGCATTTTGAATGTCACGTCCCCTAATGTCGCGAGTTCTTCCGCGATTTGAGAGACAAGGATGGAATCTTCTTTATTCATTTGACACCTTTTGTGGTTCGGCGGCGGCCTCAGGATATATATCGGGGCGCAGATCGTGGCGCGACACGCCTGTTAGACGCTCAACATCGATTACGCGCATAACGGGAACTTCCCGCCATTGCGAAACCGCCTGCGGCGTTAGGTCGCCGAGCGCCCTGGCCAGATTGGTGCTGCCGCCAATGGCAGCCTTTGCTTTTTCGAGAGCTTGTTGTGTCATGGCCTCATGAAAGCACGCCTTTCCCGATAGTGCAAGCCCGATTTCAAAAAAATCAGCAATCTGAAAAAAACATTAGAGGAAAGGCTTGCTTTCCGCCGAAAGGCGTGCTTTCATCTCCCCATGCCGGTTCGCGGATGACGCGGACGGCGATGAACGAGGGAATCAAAATGACTGATACCAAACGTCCAGTGCTCGTCACGACAGAATATCGTGGTGTGTTTTTCGGCTACGCCGCCGATACGGCGGGCGACACCATCACGCTGGCGAACGCGCGCAACTGCATCTATTGGCCCTCATCTCAGGGAGGATTTTTGGGCCTCGCGAGTGATGGCCCGGCGAAGGGCTCGCGCATTGGATCTATCGCCGCAAATCTCGATCTTCGCAAAGTCACTTCCGTGACGGAAGTGACTGCGGATGCAGCCGCCAAATGGGAGGCCGCCGATGTCTATCGTGGGTAGCGACGGCTACGGCTCCGGCTCCGGCTCCGGCGACGGCTACGGCTACGGCGACGGCTACGGCGACGGCTCCGGCTACGGCTCCGGCGACGGCTACGGCGACGGCTACGGCTCCGGCGACGGCTACGGCTCCGGCGACGGCTACGGCTCCGGCGACGGCTCCGGCGACGGCTACGGCTCCGGCGACGGCTCCGGCGACGGCT
>ERZ1292625.1218-Hain-H41-01um-R1-1218-length-32373-cov-12_pt3 | contig 21956 bp, 24 predicted proteins | sample MGYA00564400_ERZ1292625 | MGnify/ENA primary metagenome ERZ1292625 (study PRJEB36523, sample SAMEA6512639) | groundwater metagenome | collected 2019-01-08 | study: AquaDiva: Metagenomics assemblies of 32 groundwater samples
AAAGCTTAAATTTAAGAAATCGAAAATACCAACTCCGGCTGATATTGATAGAATTTTTTAATTTTCAAAATATGAATACATATGCAAACCTGTCCCAGGAAGAACTAAAAGAACACCTGGACAATTACCTGATAGATCACTGGTCCGTTTCCTCTATAGCGGAGTTTATTCGCAACGAAAAGTCCTTTGAGCGGAAGTACGTCTACAAGGATTATTCCGGCCTAAAAAGCACCGCGGCAATCATCGGCATTGCGTATCACCATGCGCTCATGGTGTTTTTTCAAACCCTCAAGGATTCCAGTGAAGCCCTGGGCTTTGACAGCCTGATTCAGGTGGCCTTTGAGGCATTGGATAAAATCGGCGCGCATGAATACAAACCGCAAAAAGACAAAACGATTTTTGACCTCAAAGAGAAAGCGCTCGCCGCGGTCAACTCCTCAATCAAATCTTTCCTTGCCGAGCAGGACGCATACTTGAATGAGATTCAGGAGATTCTATTCGTTGAGCAATCATTCAAGGAGTTTATTACGCTCAATGACATAGATATCCCTGTGCCGCTTGTCGCCAAGCCGGACATGGTTTTTATAAATAAAGATGGTGAGCTGGCAATACTCGACCATAAATCCAAGTATGCCTACACATCGGAGAAAGACATTGACCTCAAGTATTCGAACCAAGCCATAGGTTATGCGCTTGCGCTCAATGAGGCGATTAAACGCTTCCCGGACATTTTGGCAAAATATCCGAAGGCCGCTGAAGGTGTGAAGCGCTTTTACTTCTATGAGAACAAATACAGTGAGAACCGCGACAAGTCCCGCCAGATTCGCCAGATTCCCATTGATCTTGACGTGAAGCGCGGTCTGTATGAGCAGATTCTATTCGAGGGCGTGTTCCGTGTCATGGAGGCCATACAAAACCCCGATTACGTTTACCTCATGAACCCCAACGATATTTTCCAAGAGTCTGGCGAGGTCATTGAATTTTGGGTGAAGACCCACGTTGAAGGTTTAGATGGCTTCCCAAATCTAAAGCCCGCGCAACGCGATATCCTCGCAAAGCGTAAAACCCTAATCCGCCGTGCGGCGCTCACTGGCATCACCCCGGCCATGGTTAAAACTTTTGCCAATCCAAAGGCGTTCGTATCCTTAACACCATCAGAAATGCAAAATCTATCAATATCGGAAAAAATTGAACACCGGCTTCGCACCTTCAATTATCCCGTCAAGGTGGAGCATGTGATCGAGGGGTATTCATGTGACACGTATCTTGTGCAGATTGCCGCTGGACTTAAAACGTCTGCTATCTATGGCTATCGTATGGACATTGCTAACGTCCTTGGCGTGCGCGATGTGCGTATTGCTCAAAGCCTCGTGGAATACCAGGGAAGTGCCTATGTTGCAATCGAGATCAACCGCAAAAATCAAACGCCGCTTATTCTTGAAGATGCAAAAATTCCCGAAGGTTATTCTTTCCCAATCGGCCAAGACAATTTCGGCAATGTCATGGCATGGGATATTGCTTCCCCATCTACTCCGCACATGATGATTGCCGGTTCCTCCGGGTCAGGTAAGTCCGTGAGCGTCCGGACAATTCTTTCGGTTGCTCTCGCCAAAGGAATTAAAGTGACGATACTCGACCCAAAGTTTGAGTTCACCGCTTATGCCGATAAGGCTTTAGTCCTCAACGAGCTTTCAGATATTGAGGCCTTTATGGAGGCGAAAGTAAAAGAAATGGATTCGATCTTTCGTAAAGGCGCCGCAAATCAACCGAAGCAACTTGTCGTATTCGATGAGGCGGCGGACTGTTTTGCGCGCCAAACTCGCGAGCGCAAAATCCTTATTGATGAGGATGGCGACCAGGTATCTGAACCCGGCATGGCAATCGAAGAAGCAACAGACTTTGAAGAAGCGCAAGCATTGCGCTCACAGTGGGCTGCATATCGCACAGCCAAGAGAATAACAGATGATAGATTCAAAACACTTGAAGAAAATACCCTCATTCTCGCGCAAAAGGCACGATCTGCCGGTATTCACTTATTGCTTGCCGCGCAACGCTTTAGTGTCAAAGTCCTCTCCGGTGATGCCAAAGCAAACTTTACGACGCGCCTGTGCCTCACCGTGGCCTCTCCGATTGATTCGCGCGTCATGTTGGACCAAGAGGGCGCTGAGCGCCTAAATGGTAAGGGCGACGCTCTCTATACGTCCCCAGAGCATTCAGAACCCGTCCGCATTCAGTGTTTTTCTACTCTTTAACCTTTTTATTTCCATGTCCTATTATCCAAATGATGAGCCTTACATGAGCCGGACTAAACATCCGATGGATGGTGTTGGTCCGGATTTTAAATGGAGCGTAAATCCAGCAGCATTAACGCCCGACCCCGACTTTGAATACTTCACTAGGGACTTTTATTTGGCCATCGCCTTCCTTTGTTCTCATGTGACGCTAAAGCGAATCGAAAAAATAAATGACCGGACCGGCGTTTTCATTTTCGAGAAGACAGACGCCATCCGCCACATTATCTCCCGTTGGACCTCGCGCGAGCTGACCATGAACCTCTACGACTTCACGACCAACATGAAGGCGCTCCGCACACAGCTCAACGATGTAATGCACAACAATTAGTCTTGACGCGGATTTATAGGCAGCGTAAAATGGGAGGCGACTAAGAACCCCGACGCATGTTTAAATTGTTAGAATCCGTCCACCATACTATCTCTTCGTCGGGGTTTCGTGGTGGGCGGATTTTTGTAATTTAATCCCGACGAATATAAAAACAAGCCATGGAGAATTACTGCTTAGGATGGTAGTTAGATCAAAATTTTCTGACTGTGACATTAAGTATAATGTTAGGCCAGATACATTGATAAATCCAAAAACCGGCAGGAAGCTTGAATTGGATATTTTTTTACCAAAAAAAGGAATTGCCTTTGAATTTCAGGGTAATCAACATTCAAGATATTACCAATCATTTAAAGATGAAGTTAAGAGATTATGGTGTATACGAAATGCGATAAAATTAAAAACTATTTGGGGTCATACTTTGCTTAATTTTTGTAATGAATTTGGAGTCAATAAAAAATCGAAGCTTTATGAGCATTGTGAAAAATACCAACAAGCTCAAAAGTATTTAAATCTTAAAAGAAAATACAAAAGAAGCCCTCATAATAGGGGTAAAATAAAAGGAGCTTTTGCAGTTAAATGTGTAGATTATAATAAATTACAAGAAGCCGAAAGCGAACAACAACGATATAAAGCACTTATTAAATCGGGCATTTTGCCATCAAAAGCCAAAAACATGATTGACAAAGAAAAAATAAATTTCGGAATAAAAGACATATTTCGATGGTAGCGGGGATGGGATTCGAACCCATGACCTACCAGTTATGACCCGGTCGAGCTAACCGCTGCTCTACCCCGCATTAAGTTGTTTTATAAAATGGGTAATTTAATTGCGTTATTGTTCGCGCAGTATTAACTTTATGGAATATCATAGAATAGAACGAGTCCATGAACGCAAAATCGTTGCTGGGTTCGAATTTTTTTTCTTTACGATAATGATAAATGAGATATGAAAATCTTGGTTGCCATTCGTCCGGGTAATTTTTTATGTCAAAATCTTCAGGAAAATTTTCAAAGAAATTTTGAATTTCAAAAACTTTACCCCAACAAACCATGCATTTTATTGGTCCGGGTGTTTCCAAATAAAATACAGGAATAGGCCTAGCACCACATGTGCAATCCTTTCCCTCGGTTTTATGTAATTTTTCAATCATTGTTCTATGATTTAATCCGGCCACATGATACTGGCCGCGATCACTGCAAGCAAGAGCAAGCCCTCGGCAATGTTTAACTGTAGCCATGCGCGTTTTTCGCGCCGTTTGTCCGGCTCGTAATTCGAGTATTGATGAGTTGTGCGATAGTGGAGGAGCATGGTTATTGTTTTGGGATTAAGAGGTAAACGATTTCCGTCGCCAGTTTTCGTAGAGTGCCATGGTGTGATGGTTAGATATAAGCTGATCCTTCTGCCATTTCTTCTTCTATTTTAAACCCAATTTTATTTTTTTGTAATTCCTCTTTCAGTAACTCAAAGAGTTGTCCGTGCTTTCTCCCAAAGTCTTCCGTTTTTCCGTCTGCGATAATATCAAAGCCATGGAATCCACCGCGCGCGCCGATGTGAACTTTCAATTGGATGCCTTTTGAAATGTCAATAATAATTCTATGCGGCCTAATCCCTCCCATATAAGTATTATACAAATATAAATTCAATTTAAGCATAGGCCCAATGATTTCTACTGTTTCCATGATTTTGAATTTAATGTTTAAAGTAGTAAAATCTCAGGCATACCATCTTCCATTTCCACTTTTCTCGTAAAGTTCTTCCATTTCTTTCATCCATTCAGGATCGCACATTCGCAAATGTTCCTCAAGTAAATCATCGAAAACACCATGATAACCTTCATCACTAGTACCCTCTGCTGCCAATAATTTTTTTTGTTCTTGAGTGACCTTCATAAAGTTTAATGTTAAAGAGTAAAATCTCACGGTGGTGGCTCACCCTCCCAGATCAACCACCACCGCTAGCCGTTATTTTGCCCAACACGTCGGGCAGATTTTTTCGCCCGATTCTGCTACCTCTAAATCTTCGGTGGTCCGGTCATATACTCCTTCGCAACATTGGCACACCGATTCATGGTCTTCCAAGTCGTACCCTTTCAATTTCGCATTGTCCGGGCCCCATCGCTCCACGCTATACGCCACGATCTCGGTCAAGTATGCCTTGGTGCCGTCTGCTTTTTCATAACTCCGATTCTCTAAATCGCCAGTAATCAAAACCATGTCGCCTTTCTTTAAGTCAAGTCCGACGATCAAAGACTTTTGACCCACAACCTTATGGAAATTCACTCGCTCGTTTCCTTCCTCGCTCATGCGTATCGAATCCACCGCAACCGCCATTGTAAAAGTCCTGTACCCTTTTTTGTCTTCGACTATTTCAGGCTCCGCCGCTAATATCCCGCCCATTCTGACAAGCGCCAACGTGACATGAAAGTATTGTGATTTTGTTTTTACTCCACCCGCCGCAACTGTTCCTCCACTGTGTGAGGTTTCCATATAATAAAGGATTAGAAAATAAATAAGAACACAACCACTATATTCTTTATAATAATTAAAGTCAAATTGAATTGATAGATTAGCGAACACTTAGTGTTGCTAATTTCTTTTTTCGTGTTATTATGTAGTTTGCCTATGCGTACAATGTTCTATAATCCATGGACAGAAGCCACTAATCCAGAGATTCTAACTTTGCTTGTCCGCGCAAAACAAGACAGCAAAACAATCAAAAAAGACGGCGGCCGCTTATTAAGAGAAATTGAGTTCGAGGTAGCGCGCCGAAACGCCGAAGGGATTTTGTAACTCTCTATAATGGACAACGCTTTTGACCAATCGGAAAAGACAGCGCTGATTGATCTTTCGATTCGTGATAACTTGGCGAAATTCAAGCAAAAGGTCGATAAAGTGCAGAAGTCTTCCGTTCATGTTGCTGGCAATCCTGTAATAGAGGTGACAATTCCCGTGACGCCCGAATCACTCAATGAGGTGATGACATTCGGCGCGACAACTGCGGACGTCATGCAGATAAAGAAAAAATGGGAGAAATTGGCAATCAGTTATTTCCGTGAAGCGCAAACAGAGGGAACATTGCCGGAGATTTTCAAAGGTAAAATAGAAGTCCGCGTGAATGTTCATTTTGAGGTCATGAGAATCCGCGACCAAGACAACTATTTTTTTGTGGCCAAAGGAATTATCGACGCAATCAAGCGGCTTGGCATGGTTGAGGATGACAATTCAAACGTTGTGGATTTTGGCGGCATTTACTTTTTTAAAGATAAATACTCGCCACGTGTCGTTGTTCAGATTTTGGACTTTGCCGGGCAAGACAAGGCCGGGATTGTTTCAACGCGCAACGTCGCTGATATTGCACTCGAAGCGCTTGGCTACGACAAAAAGAAGCTTGAGGATTATACGCCTGTTGAGCTACAAATTGCCTACATGTCAAGCTTACCTAGGACGATCAGGCCTTCGCCTTATGTGATTTGTACCTACTTCAACGTTGAGCAACCCTATTATGCGAAGGTTAGGAACAGCAGGAAGATCAAGGACTTAATCCTTGAGATGGTGCGTCATAACGCGGCGTATGACATGCCGGACGTTATCCCGGCCATTAAACTGCAAGCATTGGACGGCAACGTGGCCGCGCAACGTTTATACCTCGAATATGTAGGCCAACTTGATTCTATCCCGGCGTCATTTGTGCAAAATAATACTTTCATCAATAATTCAGATAAAACACGCGAGAAGATCGCGCAACTTGAATTTGCCTATGCTGACAAATCCCAAGCTATTATTGAGGGCGAAACTGTTGATTGAGGCGGGCGAAGCGCAGCACTTCAAGCAGTTTTTCCGATATGTTGACGACTTGAGCACAACCGAAAAGGTGTTGAATCATCACGGCGTGCTTGTTGATACTCTCGTGCCATGCGAATTGATCGACAAGTTTTTCATCTGGGCGCGGTACTTTTTGCCTGAATACTTCCGCGATAAGTCGCCACGCTTCCACCGGGCCATCGTTGCGCTGCTGCTCTCGCGCAAGAATGAATACCTGGCGGCACCGCGTGGATTTTCGAAGACAACGCTTATCCAAGCGGTGATCATGTTCATCATCGCCAACAGGCTTGAGAAGTTTTGCGTGCTGCTTGAGAAAACACTCGAAGAAGCGAGCGAGCTTGTTACCGCGGTGCGCGAGGAGTTTGCAACGAATGAGGACATATTATCAATCTATGGCGATCTTATCGGGACTCTTGAGAATCAACTCATTGCATCCGAAGATGGCGAAAACCAAAAGCACAAAACCAACAAGGAAACCCAAACGGATGTATTCATTAACGGAATGCGCTTGCGAGGCAAGGGCTTTAGCGCCTCGCCGCGTGGTTTGAGGGCGCGTGCGCACCGGCCTGGGCTGATTGTTTTAGACGACACCGAGAAGGACGCGAACATTGAAAGCGAAGTGCAACGCGACAAATCCATGAGCGCATACAATAAGGCCGTACAACCAGCCGTAGACACCACTGGCTCCTGTAAGGTATTCGGCACGATCATGCATAAGGCGTCTATGCTTAATACACTAATCGAATTGCACAAGGGTTACATATTCCGCGCATGGTACATTCCGAGCGACGAAAACTATGAGCAGCTTGAATTGCCAGAGCAACATCTAACCGACCCGATGTCAACACGGCTTGCAGGGGATTCGCGAATCAAGTTGCTATGGCCGGAGCGTTGGCCGTGGGCATTGATTGAGCGTAAAATCAAAGACATGATGGATAAGAACCTGTCAACATCCGCGGCGATTCAGGAGTTACGGAATGACCCAATTAGTGAGCAGGAGCGCAAATTCAAAGCGGAATGGTTATGGGACCCGGCGCGCAGGATAACGCTTGATGAGATTAAGAAGTCCGGCAAGGTATTTAACGGCTACGCGGCTTTGGACTTTGCGGATTCTACGAAAAGCAAGAGTGACTGGACCGGGTGCGTCGTGCATTTGATCGACCGCGACGGGAACCGCTACCGCGTAGATTGCCGACGTGAGCGGCGCAACATCAAAGGAAAGATTGATCTGATTTTTGAGCTATGGACACTCTGGCAAAACTGGGGCCTTATGAATATCGGGATAGAGAAGAAAGCATTTGATGATGAGATAAGGCCATTATTCGAGGATGAGTGCAAGCGGCGCCTGGTTTATCCTGTTATTACGGAACTAAAGCACATGGGCCGATCAAAGGAAGCGCGCATACTTGGCGCCTTGGAGCCGCTTTATCAGTACCGGAAAGTTTGGACCGTGGGCGAATGGCGACCAGGGCCGAACAATGAGCTGATCTTTATTCCAACCGGGCAAACGAATGAACTACTGCAAGAGCTTTACGACTTCCCGCGCGCGGCAAATGATGACTTGTGTTTTGTCGCCGGGACTATGGTTGCCACTCCATTCGGTGATCGTCCTATTGAAACATTGCGGCGTGGTGATTATGTTCTAACGCCATTCGGTTACCGAAAAATACTTGCGGCCGGTTGCACTGGGACCAAGGAGGTTATTACCAAGCACAACTTAACAGGTACACCAGACCATCCAATTTTCATCAACGGCAAGTTTGACGATCTTGATACGGAAGCATACAATGGAACCCTAGAGTCTCTTACTTTCTCACGGTTTTTACAATGGAGATACCGAAGGAAATTGTATTTGATGGAGTCACCTACCGCCTTATGGGAGGCAAGGAAAAGTATTATCTTTCTAAATCAACGACTAATTTTGGAAGGAAGCGTGCTAAAGGACTCCATGTGGCAATTTGGGAGTTTCATAACAAAAAGAAAATACCGGAACGCCACGATATTCACCACATCGACGGCAACACTTTTAATAACGACATTTCTAATTTGGAGTGTTTATCGTCTTACAAACATCGCTCGTACCATATCAAGAAAAGGATTAAAGAAGATCCTGAATTTTTTAAAGAAAGCCTTAATAGGGCACAAGAAGCCGCAAAAGAATGGCATGGATCAGAAAAAGGTAGGCTTTGGCATAAGGAGCATGCGAAGAATTATTGGAAGAATCCAAACATCATTCGTAAGCATTGCGAGGAATGCGATGAGGTTTTTAATGCCAACTATAAAGACTCAAGATTTTGTGGTGGAACATGTTATATGCGATCATGGCGTAGGCAAAACAAGGAACACCACCAAGAATACATGCGAGAATACAACGCTAAGAAAAGAGCCGGTCTATAATATCACCGTCGAAAAAGATCACGTTTATTATGCCAACGGCATATTGGTTTCGAATTGTGACGCTGAAGCCTACATCCGTGACCTAGCAACAGTGCCATTCCATGACAAGGCACATGATGAGCAGCAGAGTGTGCCGATTGAGCTCGACCCATGGAGAAATCAAGGAAATTCAGGGGATTACATAGATGATGGTATAATATACTCAAACCCAGTTGATGCGCTCGACCCTTACTAACTCACCCCCTCCCAGAATGGCACTCGAATACAATGCTAAGAATCTCATGACCCAGGTATGCGCGGAGGTTAAACTTTCGCGTGACACCGTAAAGCCAAAACGTGAGGAATTTAAGGAGCGATTGCGCTTGTACAACAACCAAAAGCGGCAAAAAGACCGTATCGGAATCAATACCATTTTTTATATTCTCAATACGTTATTGGCTGTAAACTACATGGATGAAATCAATGTAGGCTTTGATGGGCGTGGTAAAGGCGATGACCGCAAGGCGGAGAATTTGGAGAAGCTGGCAAAATTTGACTACGATGAGATGGACTTGGAGGAATTGGATTACTTCCATCTTTGGGATAAATTCTTTTTTGGGGTATCACTTAGATACATGGGCGCGTGGGATAAACGGCGCAAGGTGCCTATTCCACGGCGATTCACTCCATTGCTTTGGCTCCCGGACCCTTACGGCTACGGAAAATCGAAAAACTACCGATGGCATGGCTTTGAGGATATGCGGACGAAATCGGAAATGAAAGAGTCAATGGGCTATGATCGGAATGCGGTGCGTATGCTTGGCGCGCCGAAAGGGAATAGCGAACAGGAGCAGTATATGCGGCAAGTGTCGGAAGATTCAGGATATTCGCCACAAGCTGAAATGAGTGAGGAGATGGACAATAAGCTGTATCCAATCATCCACCACTACACGACATTCCAAGGCGCGCCAGTGCTCGTGACGATGAATGAGGATTGCGACAAGGTTTTGCGTTTCCAGGAAATCGTCGCCGTGACGTCCGAGGAAAAGGAATTTCCGGACCGCATACCATTCGGCGTGGTGACGACCTCATACAGCCCGAAGGAGTTTGACCCATTTGGTGTTTCATTGCCGGATTTAATCGAAGACAAACAGCGCTACAAATCCGTGCTGGCTAACCTCCGCTTACTGCAAGAGAAGGCGCGCCTATTCCCCGGCTATTTCTACAACAAAGACCGCGTGCGGAATCGCCGTGATCTTGACTTGGCGTTCAATAAGTTCATAGCCGTATCCGGCCCCGTCGGTGACGATATTGTGCGGCCAATTCCGCGTGACGTGAACACTGCACATTCAATCAACCATGAGCAATCTATCGACGCGGAAGTGCAAATCACCACCGGCATAGATCAGATCATGTCCGGGGTTATGTCCTCGCAATCGCGGACGCTCGGTGAAGTCCAACAGGTAACGGCAAACTCGAACATCCGCCAACTCCTCGGCACCAAACTCAACTCATGGGGCGATAAAGAATTTTGGAAACTATGGCACCGCACATACAAGCGCTTTTTCAATGGTTCTGATGTTAAGACCATCCGCGTGACGAATGCGCGCGGCACGAAATTCATGGACTTGAAAGGCAAAGACTTTTTCACGAAAGAGAACCCTGATATTGTGATTAAATCGAAATTCGACAGTGACCAAAAGCGCGAGAAAAGCCGTGTTGCCTTTACCCAAGCCTACGGCGTGATTGCCGCGGACCCGAATGTGCCTCAATCTTCCAAGATGTACTCACTCCGTAAAGTTTTGAAGCTCACTGGTATTGAATCGGATGAAGTTGAATTGATGGTGCCGTATTCCCCGGATGAGACGAATGCGCGCATGGAAAACGAACTACTTGATCGCAATGAGGTGGTTGATATTCGGGAAACGGACGATCATTTGACGCATAACTTGGCGCATGAAGAAGCGGACGACACCCCCGCGAAGTTTGCACACATGCAAGCGCATTCCATGGCGTATATGCTCCTCGGCCAAAAGGCAAAAGATGAAGCCATGCGGATGATGGCTATGCAGCAAAACGGTGGGCAAAAGAATGCGAATGCAAATCAGGCCATGGCGCAAATAGGGAATCAGGCCATGCAGCAAGGCGCGTCTAAAGTTGACAATATCAGTCCTTCTCCTGTATAAGATAACCATATTTTAAATTTTAACCAATTTTCCACATGCAAACCGCTACACAGTCCCCACTCGCTTTCTGCAAAAAGCCATCTGATAAACTTCCCAACATCATCAAAGGCAAGGATGAGTTCACCGGTTGGCATTGGAAAGACGCACGATGCACTTGGTACTTAGGCCTCCATTCGGATGAAACAGGAATGAGCCGCCCCGATGATTTGACTGCGAATCTTACCGCGGTGCGCGATGCGCTTGTTGCATCCGGAAAACTCAAAATTGAAGGTATACCCTCGATCGACGCAAAATGGAATGCCCTGAATCATCCCAAAAGCAATCCTAGCCCCGTAGAGGCGCCAAAGCCAGCGAGCGCACCCGTCGTAGCACCCCAGCCCCCAGAATCAAAGCCAGGGGCCTCAGCGCAAGCGGAGTAAGATTTTAAAACCCATACATGGACGATAATTCGCCCAAGGGCCTAAATATCGAAACTGACAAACAGCGAGACAATCAACTCTCGCTGTTTGCGTTACTGGAACAAAGCGCCGGATGGCAACTCCTGAAAAAGGAATGGATACGGCTTGCGGAAAAGCTCGAGCAGGATATTTTGGCCATAGATTGCTATGACCAAGGCGCCACCGAGGATTTAAACGAAAAGAAGTACACCAAGATTGATCTATGGAAGCTTCATCGCCATGCGCTACTCGCCATGGCAAACTTTCCCCAACAATTCATTGACGATGCACGGCAAAGGAAGCGCGAGAATCCATCGGCTATCGAGTTTGATCCGTTCCTGCCCCGCGGAAGCCATCAGATTTCTCCGGAAGATATCGAAGGAGAAATGCCTATTTGAGAGTTTTGTTAGGTCCAAGTATGATTGACCAGTACAGCTCTTTCCAGGCATCCCTGGTTGCCCAGACAACCGCCGAACGGTCAACGCAATACCAGGTCGCCAGACTCGGGCCGATGTCGCTTCGGATTACTTTTTTTCTCTTTAGTGCCATTCTTGAGGATTAGGAATTTATTTTTAGGTTTTCGATGTGGTCAATCATCTTAGAGTATGAGGTAAACCCGAATTGTGCGGGTAGGTAGTCGTTCTCCCAAATCCGCACACTTTGAATGGCTTTTTCAAAGTCATTTTTATTTTGGTGAAGTGCCCAGAGCAGATTGTAGTACCGGATGGGGATGGAAACTTTTTCAACTTTCCCATTTTTCGGGATTTCGATTTCGTAGGACTTGAATACGATGGCGTTATTTTTAGCATCCCAACCCCAAACGCCAGCGTCGTAGGCTAGCTTGAAGTGGTCCGAGGATAGAGGCCCGACGGGGCTTTCGATGTATGGAAGCATTTAGAAGGTTTTAATTTTAACGGTGGATAAAAGTTTTTTCTGCAAAGCTGGGTTCAAAAGCGAATCGGTTTTACGGGGGCAGTCGCATTTTGTTTTATGCGGGTCGCTTAAATCGCCCATCTGGTGAACCTTTCCCGCGTGACATTCGAACGTACCCTTGATCTTGAGTGCTTGGTTCTTTTTTACTGTTTCCGTTGGAAGAATGCTTGAGATTGAATGAGTCATAATTGTTACTCCTGTATCTGCTAAATGGAACATTTTCTCTCCATTTTGAAGCGCCAACAAAACTTTTTTGTATTGATCTTCCGATATATCCACTTGCTGCCCGCCAATGAGGAAAAGTATAAACATAAAAACTGGGTTAAATAATAGTAATTTTACTTGGATTTGAGGTCGGAACTGACTTCATTTCGCCATACAAATACTTGAGTGAACCGATATTTTTAGCCTTAAATGTGTCTCGGCAAATAGATTCCAACCGACGGCGGAACTCCTCTTTCCCCAATTTGGCCAGTAGGCTCACAAAGTGCTGCCCGAACTGCCGCTGAACTCTAGCGGACTCCTTAAAATCCGTCCGTTTGGTGATTGCTTTCAATCCTTCGAGGATTTTATTCACTTCAGGATTCCCATATTCCTTGGGCGCTTGCGCCCCTTCTTCGTTAGAAGAATTCTTTTCATTCTTTTCATTCTTGTTTGTGTCGGCTTGTTGTTGCTTTGTTGTTGCTTTGTTGTTGGCTTGTTGTTGGTTTTCTTGTTGGTTTTCTTGGTATTGATTATATTTAAGTATTGTTATAAGCCTAAATTTGTTTGTTTTTTGTTGTTGGATTTGATGTTGATTTTCGAGGTATTTGAGAATATCCTCAACAGTTCCAGCGCGAATGTTGGTAATTTTAGATAAAGCCTTTCTGCCCGTAAGAAGTTGCCCCCTTTTACATATTCTATTTTCACCATTAAAAATAAATTCCTTGTCTTCGTGGTTAGCAAGTAAAAGCAAAACAATCCAAAGCCATGCCCATTTAGGTTTTGTTGTTATCGGCGTATCGAGAATTTGTCGATGCAATTTAATCCACCCTTGGCTCATGGTGTGGTTTGGTGAGGTTTCTTTTAAGGGTTGCTTTATATCCAAAAGTGATGTTATTCACGGTTTCAATAAATGATAAATCGCCCTCCTCATAGTATTGAGTAAGAGCTTTTAGGATTTCCGTGCGCTGGAAGGGTTGTGACATAGTTGGGTTAAGTAGCCTCATCATATCCCCTTCCCCCTTGACTTTGCAAGGGGATTTGGGGGTATACTAAAGGCATGAAATACAAGAATAAAAAAGGTTATATTCAGAGAGCCGAGGCATTCGCCAATGAACTCAAGAACGGCATTGCGCCGAGCATTCGCAAAGACCTCAAAAGGATAAAAGAATTTATGGAAGCAGAATTTGTCCGCCCATAGTTTTGTGCTACACTCTTGTCGCTAGGGGCCGAAAACGATTCAAGGCTCAATGAAACTTGGATGGCCGCGTGGGGCTAATTCACGCACTGGGTTCCATTGAGGAATAACCTCCGCGCGTTTGAGATGAGGCCAAATCCCACCCCTAGCACTTTTTGCTTGCGCTTTTTTGTTTTTATGATATAGTCACCTCGCAGAGTCAACTGCACAATAAATCTTAACCCTTTTCTTTTATGGATAAGGAACAGATGGAAGCTGCTAAGGCTTCCGAGGCCGCTCTTAAAGCCGCGCATGCAGCTCAAGAGAGCGAGCTAAAAGCATTGGAGGATTCAGGCGCCATTGATGACGCCCTTCTTTCCGATCTTTCTTCACTGGATGGCAAACCAAGTGTGGCTCCCGCTCCGGCGGTTGCAGCCGAGAAAAAAGCCGATCACACTCCAAGTGATTCTCCGAAACCAGAAGTCGCGCCTGAAAAGGTGGCGCCGAAGGTTGAGGCGGAAAAAAAGGAACAACCCCCCGAATCCACTCCGGATCAGGACGGTGAAACGTCTAAACGTTCGCGTGATCGATGGGCCAAACAGCTCCACGAAAAGAACGAGGCGAAACGCCAAGCGGAAGAACTTGAAAAGGAAAACTCTGAACTCCGAAAAAAGCTTGAAGCAGCTGAAGCCAAGGAGGTAGACGCGCTTGATGAGGAAGACGAACCCGGTCCAACCGGCGACGTTGCCGAAATCGTGCGCCAAACTCTCCGACAGGAAAAAGCTGCCGAAGAAGCTCGCAATACGGAATTTAAAGGACTTTTCAATGATCATCCCGAGGCGAAAGACCATCTTGATGATATCAATGACGAGATGCGCAAGCATCCCACCTTGTCACCACTTGGTGCTTACCTGCACGTCAACCCCTCCGCTTTTGCGAAGGGCGCGGCCGGTATGGGTCATGAAGGAAACATGGATGCGGGGTCAAGAATGAACCCTGCCAAACTGGAATCCAAAGCACCATATCAAATGTCGGACGCTGAACTTGACGAAGAAGTCAACGCAATGGCCGCCGCTGGAATGGTCTAAGGATTAAAGTCATTGGTTAGGGGTCAAATTTTACCCTCTAACTTCCTCCCACGATGACTGCTGTCACACGTAATGATCTGAACGCAAACGTTCTGCAAACGTGGCTACGTCGTCAGACACTCAAGGTTTTTGAACCCAATTTGCGTTTCTTGCAAATGGGTGAGGCGCCTATGATTGATGACGGGTACCAAACACTTGCTTGGGCGAAATTCGATCAGATCGCTGCATCGGCTGTTACCGCAGGTACGACTTCGAATGATGGTGTCACTCCAAGTGATACTGATTTCGACGGTACGATCACCTCACTAACGCCGCTTCAATATCGCGTTGTTGTCAATCTTTCCGATATGGTGATTGAACGCAATGTGATTAACTTCCTTCAGGGTGCTTCAAATGCCGTTGGTAAAGCTCTTGCTCGGCGTATTGACCAAGTAGTCCAGACCACAATCATGGCTGGCACAAACGTCAAATATGCTGGCACCGGCAATACCACACGCGCAGGTCTTGCCGCTGGTGATAATTTAACGGTCGATCTTTTCAATTTTGCCAGTTCATTTTTGGACCAGCAAGATGCGGATAAGTATGAAATGGACGCCTATGTTGCGGTCATTCATCCTTATCAGCAATATGATCTCCGCGCCTCAACGGCTGCGGGTTCATGGATTGATCTCCATAAGTATCCCGGCGACCAAAAACTGTTCAACGGTGAAATCGGTATGCTGCATGGTGTCCGCGTTGTAAAATCTTCGCATGTACAAACCTTCGCCTCGACGGTCACGGTTTATCCGTGTCTTGTTTTCGGTGCGGCTTCGTACGGTGTAGGTAAAGCGCAAAACATCCAAGTTTACCTCACCCCGAACGTCGCTTCCGATAGTGATCCCCTGGCTCAACGCCGGAAGACCGGTGCAAAAGTAGCCTTTGGTACGCTCATTCTTCAGCAAGCTGGGATGATGCGCGTTGAAAGTGCTGCAACGGCTGTTATCACTGACTAAGTGATGACGTGACCTTTGGCTAGGCCCTGTTTTTGCCCTCTCGCGGGGCCTAGCCATAAAGTTCTCCTCTCCCTACTTTTTAACCCAATTTCTATGTCTACGATGAACATGGAAGACAATGAGATCGAGACAGCGTTAAATTCGCTTCTCACCGATGTCACTGCGCTCAAGACGTCTGTGGACACTACGAACACTCTGGCAACAGAGCTTAGGGTGGACCACGCGACGACTAAAGTAACCGTTGATCTTCTCGACCTTCTCGCTACCGAGCTTGCGGTGGACCATGCAACGACCAAAGTAACCGTCGACCAGATGGAAACTTTGATCGAAGAGCTTGGTGCCGATCACGCGACGTTCAAGACTGTCGTGGATGAGATGAAGACGACCGTGAATGCGTTGGTTACGGATATGGCTACCCGTATCACGGAACACAACACGCTCGCCACAAAGCTCAACGCCGATGCAGGCGTTACGGACGTGAACTATGCAGCCGCGGCTGCCATCACGGCTGTTGCAGTTGCCACGGCTGCTCCGGCAACCCTTACGGCTGCCACGGCAATCACAGCCGGTCCTGCAACGCTCACCGCTTCGGGAACCATCACGGATGGCCCTGCGACGCTCGCCGCCGCCGCCCCGACTGCCGTTGGTGCGCTCGGCTCGACTTCCGGAACCTGAACCAAACGTTTCCGCAAAACGCCCCAAAAGGCTTTCCGGTACAAACGCTTTGGGAATATGGTCAAGAAAGAGGCAACCTTTACTGGTTGCCTCTTTTTAGTTATGATAGAATATGGTTAAGTAACCTTCCCACCGAATGACGATTGCCACGCTCATCACCACGCTACGCAATATCACTCAAAGAAATGTCACGCAATTAGGAGATGCACAAGCATTGGTTTATTTGAATTTTGCCTACTTGGAACTTGCGGAAAAATTGATGGAATTAGATGAGAATTATTTTTTTGCAGAAACGTCCATAGACGCCGTATCCGGCCAAACAAACGGTCAATACACATTCACGGTTCCTTCATCTACGGCCGCATCCATTCGCAGAATTAAATTTGTGGATATTTTGGTGGATTCGGAGAATACATATTTCACTCGTGCGCGTGAAATTGACCCGGCCAGTTTAAGCGAAACATGGGATTTGGTTTTAGTGAATCAATCTTTAAGTGACCCTGTTTATTATCTCGTAGATGACGGCATACGCATTGCCCCAAATTTCACAGCGAATACTATCGGCGTCACGGATAATAACCAGATCAAAATTGGCCATATCAATACGATCATTGAACTGCTTTCAGGCGGTGCGGAAACGACTATACAAATTCCACGCGAATACCATCAGGTAATCTGCAAAAAGGCGGCGCCATGGATATTCCGGCAGATGGACCATTATGACAAAGCAGAATCCGCGGAAATTGTCGCTGCGCGCGCCGAACAAGAAATGTTTTCAAGACTCGGCAATCGTGTCGATGACACAATGATTTCGCAAATTCCCGATACCACTAGCCTAGAAGCATGACCGATGATACCAATACACGTATGGAATCTCGCATAAACGATCACGGCGAACGCATACGATCACTCGAAATAGATCGTGGCGCTGCCCTTGAACGCCATGCATCCTTAATGGCTATTTTGACTGATCTTAAAAATTCATTCAATGCTTTAATCCTTAAAATTGAACAAGGTTATGTAACGAAAGAATCGTTGACTATACTTACAAAAGACGGAAAATATAAATCGCTTTGGGGTGGTTTAATCGGCGCTATACTCACTTTTTTTATTCTAGGTGCTATTGGTTTATTTTTACCTTTTAAACCTTATTAGCCATGGTTAATTTTCCCGTTAAATTCGAGATTCCGCATCGTGGGCTTAAATTTCTTGAATACTACTCGGAACATAACGTATACCATCCTGGTTATGATCTTAATTCGGGTAAAGGAGACGAAGACGAGGGCAATCCAATTGTTTTCCCCGCGGATGGGGAAATTGTCTATGTCGCCCCAGTGATTCCCGTCCCGAATCCTTTTGGAAAAACAAATGGTGGTTTTGGGAATTTTATCATCACCTATCACCCGGAATTTGGCGCTTATGCGCGCTTTGCACACATGAAGACCTATGCAAAGGGTTTTAACCTAAACGAGAAAATATCGGCCGATGAAGCCGCTGGCACGGTTGGCAAAACAGGATCGGCTAAGTATGCCCATCTTCATTTTGAAATGTTTAATCGGGAAATGTTTGAAATTCAAAATCGTCATAGCTTCACCTTTTATCCATCGGGAAAATCACGCGAATGGGTAACGCGATATTACCTCGACGGCCTCGCCATCATTCAAAAAGAAATGGTTGAGGATAAAGTCGAGACGGCGCTCGCATGGTGCAAAAAAAATCTTCCCGAATCCTATTGGACCGATGCAACAGAAAATGAGGCTGCGCGCTTCCGCGCCCTAGCATTGCGTGTAAAGGCTTGGTTTGTTTAACTTTTACTTTCTAATTCTATTTTTATGGAAACGGTTATCCCTATCATCGTCGGCGGTGTTTTATCGTTCCTCGCACAGAAAATGAAAAATCATGGTTGGAATGCTCGCTGGGTTGTTGCGGTAGCCTCTCTCGTTTTCGCTTTTGGCTGGGCATTGCTCCAATACTTTTACGGTGCAGATTTTGTGCAAAAACTTGTTCAATCCTTTGTCGAAGTGGCGGGAACTTCACAATTGATCTATAATTATACCAAAGCATATTATCCCGAGGTCTCCAAGGGATAGGGCTTTCACCCTCTCACCCTCCCCCTCCCATTGGCAAACGAAAAGTTCGAATGGCTTGAGAATGCTTGGTATGGCGGGATTGCCGATGATAGGCATTCCGGCATTGCCGCGTCTTTTGCGGATGGCAAAGGTTTGGAAATTCGCAAGAATCCAAAAAGTCTAAAATTGGCTTTTGCTTCGGATAAACAGTCAGGCTCCGTCGTGACCGACTTGCCTCTTGCGTTCGTTACAATCAAAAGCACGGGCGATGTTATCGCCTTCGGTGATACCGGCAAAATTTATCGCAATGCGACCGGTGCCGGGACATGGGTCAATGTTTACACCGATTCAAGCAGTAGGAAGATCATGGATGCCTTTGAGTTCAATTCATTTCTTTATTGGTGTACGCCAACACATCTTCATCGCATCCCTATCGCGAATATAGATGCCTCTTGGGTCATAACGACTGATGTTACCGAGGATTACAAGGCTTTCACGAATGATAATACTAATTCTCATCCGATGACCGAACATAACAACAATCTCTATATCGGCGATGGGAATTTGCTCGCGGAACTCGATAGCGCACTTGTATTCACGGCGAACAAGCTCACGATCTTCGGCGATGAAGAAATTCGCGCACTCACAATTTCCGGCTCAAGCCTCAACATTTATTCACGCAAAAGCAATCTTACAAATTTTGGCGCGCAATATCTTTGGGATGGCATTTCAAGTGCATACAATAATCGCTGGCTATGGCGCCAAATGATTCATGCTGCGATCAATAACGGAGGGTATGATTACGTTTTGGCCGGAAAACGGCCCGTAATTTATTACGTGGTCGGTGGGCAACGAGTGAAGCTAAAAGTCATCCCGGGTGTTTCCGCGGCACAATCCTGCGTAATCCACCATAACGCGATTGACATGCAGGAGGATTTGCTTTGCTTCGGCCCGGCGGAATCCGGCACGAATAGCGTTGGCCGTGGCGTTTGGACTTGGGGTGCGCTTCTCAAGGAATATCCGCAAGTTTTGAATTTCGATTATCCGAACTCAAACGACAATGCGACTGATACCGTCGGTGCGGTCCATGAATCCAACGGCGTGCTTTACCATTCATGGAAGCAAAGCACAAACTATGGAATTGACTACGTGAACACGGCAAAATACCGCGCAACCGGCCAAATTACCAGCCGAGTGCAACGCGGGCAACGCATTACAGATCAAAAGCATATTACCGACGGCTATATGGGCTTTGAGGAGCTTGATACTGGCGAGGCAATCAATGTGTATTTAAGAAGCGATAAAGATGATTCATTTACCACTGCGGAAATGACCGTGACTGCCGCGGCGAATCCAACGACGAATGAATTAAACCAAGGCGCGCCATTCACGGTTTCGGATTGGAATTTGCTGCAATATCAGGTGATTCTTACTGCTGGGACCTCACAACTTACATCTCCGGAACTGCTTGAGGTCGGGTTCCAATACGAAAAAGTAAACGATGCCAAATGATAAAATCAAAGCCACACCGATTGACAACTTTGGGTATCAAGCATTACCTGATGAAGATTATACGCTGAACAAAGGCGAAACTTCGGATTTTACCTCGCGCGAATTAAATCCGCAAATGATTCCCGGAGTGTCTATTCCGCAAGCGGATGCGGCCCTGCTCCTCGGAAGTTTGGGGAATTTCCAAATTGGGCGAGATTTTTTAACGCTCGGCTCGGGAACAAGCACCGCGGGATTATCCGGCACGATAACGACCGGCAATGATGTTCGTATTTTTGCCGGTGCCACGCATCCAAATCGCGCGACGGCCCCATTCCGCGTACACGAGGATGGTTCTTTGGTCGCTACTTCGGCGACGATCTCCGGCTCGATCACGGCAACGTCTGGGGCCATTGGTGGCTGGACGATCACGGCCACTGCCATTACTTCCGGTAGCGTCACGCTCAATTCCGCAAATGAACAAATTTTATTGGGCGCCGCGACCGCTCCACTTACAGGCATTGGTATTTTCATCGGGAAAGATGGAGCAGATTATGAGATTCGTGCAGGGAATCCGGCTGGTTCCTATATGCATTGGACAGGTTCGGCGGTGAATATAAACGGGCCTGTACTCACGGCGTTGGCCTCCGGTAGTGAAATAGCGATTCAAGACTGGTCATATTCTGGCGCCTTTTCTGTTACCGACCTAAACACCATCGCATGGGCCGGTGGCACATTGGCATTGATGAACGGCGCGACGTACACGATTACGGGTAGCAATACCGGCAATATGGCCGCGTTCACCTATATTTACCTGGATATTTCAGTCTCAACGACCTTATTCCAGGTTGCGACGTCTTTCACTTCCGGCTCCGGCAAAATACTCATTGCTACCGCACAAAATGGGACTGCGGAGGCTTCATACTTAATGATGGGTGGTTCGGGAACATACAACATTGCCGGTGGCAATATCGCCGCCAGTTCGATTATTGCCTCAAAGTTAAGCGTTTCCCAGCTTTCAGCGATCACAGCGGATATGGGGACAATCACCGCGGGCACAATTACTGGCGCGACGATTCAAACCGCTTCATCGGGTACTCGGTTCGTGATGAATTCAACATCATTCCAGGGTATAAACGCTTCGGGTACTGTTATTTTTGAAATTATAATTTCCGGTACTGATGCTGGCGATGCAATTATTGGGGACGATGCCACCTCTCAATATGCAAAATGGGATAATTCGGCTTCAACTTTTAAAGTCAATGGATTCGCTTTAGCTAGACAAGAAATTTTCGGAACTGGAACTGATGGAAATGTAACAATTTCGGTGAATACTACACTTTCGGCAGATATGTATTATAATAATCTTACAATTACTTCTGGTGCAGAGTTGGTAACAAATGCGTGGAGGATTTTTGTTTTGGGAACTTTGACTATAAATTCAGGCTGCTTTATAAATTGGGATGGTATTACTGGTAGTACAGGAGGTAATAGTCAAGCTGGTGGTGGGCCTGGTGGTGGTGGTGGAACTGCTTTAACTGGTAATTCATTGCCAGGTAGTGCGACTGGTGGCGCAGGTGGGAATGGTGGTCAATTAACGACAAATGGTTATTCTGGGAATGCTGTTTCTGCTGTTACTAAAGCACTCGGTGGAGCAGGTGGCGGCGGTGGTATAGGTGGCGCTGCTCAAGCAACTTATACTGGTGGAGCAGGTGCAAGTGGTGTTTCAAGTAGTGGAACGATTTATAATACGCCAACAAGTAGCTCTACGGCTGCGTATTTATTGATGGATTCCAGACCAACACCGACTGCTTTTGCTGGCGGGATTTCTGGTGGCGGGGGCGGTGGTGGCGCAGGTTACACAGCACAAGCGGGTGCTGGTGGTGGTGG
>ERZ1292625.1870-Hain-H41-01um-R1-1870-length-21948-cov-23_pt1 | contig 21948 bp, 16 predicted proteins | sample MGYA00564400_ERZ1292625 | MGnify/ENA primary metagenome ERZ1292625 (study PRJEB36523, sample SAMEA6512639) | groundwater metagenome | collected 2019-01-08 | study: AquaDiva: Metagenomics assemblies of 32 groundwater samples
GTCTTCGGCTTCGCCTCATCCTCCTTCACAAAGTCCCGCAGTTCCTCGGTTGGGATGTTCACCCGCTTGTCTTTGTGCTTGACGGTGTCGATGGGGGTGGTGATATTCGATTTCTTTTTTGGCGGCATTATGATATCCTCTCCGGAATAACGCACTTAATCATATTGCTTGTGAACAAACTCTCGGATAATTTTATTCGTTTGGATTTCCTTGAAGAATTTATCATGTGTATACAGTTCGCCCCTCTTTTTGGATTCCTTTGCGACGATCTTACTGACAACACTAATAGCTTTTTTAATAACTTTGCTAATGTTTTTATCGTCGTTCAAATCCAACGCTTTCTTTTCAGCAATAATCTTGATGACATTCAATAAATGAAAGATGGCACGGGAAATAAATGCCTCTTTTTCGTCTATGGCTTCTTTATTTCGTTTCTTTTTCTGAATTTCTTTTTTCATTACCTCAAGAGGCAAATAGAGCTTGTAGGGCAACAACATTTTAACAGCACTGATTTCATTTTCTTCGAATATATCCCCGTATTTTTCGCCAAATACGATGGTCTTCTGATTTTTTGCTTCCGAGGGCATATCAAGATAATATGCCAAGTAAATCTGTCCCAACAATTCGCTATCAATCCTTTTCGTCTTAGCCTCAGATTGATGTTGATTCTTCTTTCTTTCATAAAAATACCCAATGGCCTTAAATTGTTCCTCCAGTTTTTTCTGAATCCTGTCGTTCGCGTGCAAATCACGTGATCTAACCGGTGTCTGACTGTTAGTCGTTTCACTTATCTTTTCTGATATGTGATAATCTTTCTTCGTTTCACAAATTCTGACGAGCAACAGAATGGATTTTATTCTTTCCTTATCCTTCTGATAAGCTTCAAACAAAGCATGCGTCGTCTGACCTCCGTTCACCACCTGCAAATTATTCAATGTTACAGTTGGTGTCGGTGTATGCGGAGTATAGATACACTCCTCGCACACAATAGTTATCCCATTATTCAAATACCAAAATTCATAATTCTGTTCAGCAAGTGCCGTTTCATAGATACTTTGGTTAATTGGATTCTTTAGTTTCAAGTAAACGCGCACATTTTCGTTAAATGCATTCTCGTTAATTTTATCTGGATTGGCCGGATCCATCACCAATTTGATTAAATCCGTAGCATAAATTGTTGCGACAATACCCTTTAACGGGCCATCGCTCCTGTCAAAATATTGCGTATCAACGAATCGCACCTTTCCACTAATTTTGGGGTACTTTTTTTCTAAAATTTTCTGAACAATATCTTCTTGATCGTAATAGAAAAATTCCACGTGCCGAAATTTTGTTAGAGCACTTTCGAATTTGGTAATTGCCTGCACTATGGGCTTTTCTTTGTTAGAACACAGATAGTATTTGAAATTCAAGGGACCCAATTTGAACAGATCCCATATTTCAACAACTTTATCCCACAAAAGAGGATTCACTTCTTTTTCCTTAATCGTTCTCTCGTATATGCTCGTCATTGTTGCGAGAATCTTATCGATTTCATTCCCAGGGAAATTATCTTTTGACTTATCAAATGACTCGGCGTATTTAAAATTGAATATATGCACATCACGTCCACTAATATGAACAGCGTCTATTCCTCCATCCATTGATCCGTCAGTTACAGCATCTTCAATTTCATCTTCGTTTAATGTTAAAATTGCTTCTAGTGCCAGCCATTCAAAGGCATCACTCAACTTATCTAAGCTGTAATCATCCTTATATTTCTTTACCTTTTCTTCAATCGTACTGAACGTACTGAGATTAGCCATTTCAGATCTCCTTGTTCGCGTGCTATCTCCGATCTACCTTTCGCCGATTTTCTCAAACCGCAAGAGCGCCCACGTCAATTCTTTAGCTGACCGGCATCGCCCGCTCTTCCTTGTGCCGCCTACGACATCTTAAAATGCGTTTGCGCTGGAGGTGTATAATCAACAATCTCGTATCCGCTCAAAGTAGGCACTCCGTTTATAAGTTTCATGATGGGTTTCACAGTGCATTCGATCGGGCCTTTGTCATAAGCGATAGTTGAGAATTTATGAATATCAACTGTTTTGGCGACACGAATGTTATATGATGTTTTATCTGATAACTCTATTTTACCCTTTCCGCTTTTTGTATTGAGATCAAAGATCGACCCGATTATTTTGATAGTGAGGTTCTCGATTAATGTTTCCGCTTTATATAGTTGCTTTGAAGAGGGGTCCATTGAAATTGCTTTCTCGACTTTTTTCCCACCTTTCATCCGGTAATAATCAATCGACTTTACCCTGCGACCATCACACAGAGCGGACATGTCTTTCAACGGTTGGAATAATCTCAAAGCACCATTCAGATCGACTTGAGTAGTATTGTGAATGTCCCCATCACTGGACACCAACACTACCGCACCCGGTGAATTTTCGACATTAATTTTTACTTCAACCCGTTTACCTTCATTTCGTTTTTTGCCTAACCATTCAATGATGACCTTGGCGTGCTTGATCTTACTCAAAATAATTTCCATCTGATTTGCAAAATCAGCAGCTACCGGCGTCAATAAGGGCAATACGTCTTTTACGACATCACTCAGTGATATATAGGCATCGATTGAGCCTGTTCTCAACTGAACATCATAGTTGACACTGTCGCGCAGGTCTGCGCTCAATCTTTCTCGCGCGGTCGCTATTACCAATCCGGTGTCAAGCAACATCCTTGTCGTATCCAGCACCTTTATGGTTTCTCTTAGAGAGAGCTTTTCAGCAGTGAATGCCTCGCCCTGCGCATGTAACCTCAAAGATTCCATAATGTCCTTCTCCTCTTCCCCGAAAGAGATGGAATAGACAAATACTTCACCGATTATCTTTTATTGCGTTCTTAACACCGGCACATCATCCCACGTTCTTCCTTCCAACTCCCTCGACAGAACAGTCATCAGTCGTCAGTCGTGATACAGTCGGAAAGTCTATGGTCATTTTTCTCAAAAAGCCTCTTGACAGCCCTTGGAAAGGATGTATAATATTACCAGATTTTGGGACTGGGAATGCTCGGTCGGCAAATGGCCCTGGAAACATCCGGGGCCTTTTGTTTTATGGAAACACCTTCAGCCCCCTGATGAGTCCTTTCCCCCGATAAAACCTTTTCTCGATAATCCCATACGCCGGGTTCGGCTTCTTCGGATCAAGAACAAACCGCGCGATCGGATACGCCGCCAGGTCTGCCATTTGGATGCCGACAATATTCATAATCTTCGGTTTGAAAAGTAGCTGAAACTTGATATTCCGAAACCTGTCCACGGGAACATAGGATGTCCCCTCCGTAAGGATCCGCAGAAAACTCAGATGCAGCTGGTCGTCTTCTCGCTTACCCCTGGCCTCGGCAATGATTTTTACTTCTCTCTCGCCCCTGTCTTCCAGCAGTGGTAAAAGCCGCTCCATGGCAAAGGTCAGCGCTAAATCATATGGGTTATTCGCCAGCAGCCCATAGCGGTCCTTGTGCATCTGCTTCCGGATAACTGACGCTATCAGCGTATATCCATCCATTGCCATAATTTCATTAATCCGCTGATAAAACGGCAACCGCTTCTGCGGATTCAATAAGAACGAGAAATCATTAACGGCCTTTCGTATGTCCCGCGAGTGCAAGATGACCCCTTCGTGACCGAAATAATCCATCTTGAGCCGGTACACGGCGGGAATGATCTTCTCCGAATAAACGGTTTGATCGCAAACAAGCATCACCAACGCGAAGATCGGAAATTCCCTGTCCACGATCTCCAGCGAATGGTCCCCTGTTTCATCAAGATAAACCAGAAGCGGCATGGTGTCAGCTAAGTTCCTTTTATTATGGCTATGAATGTAAAATCAGCTAGCAAGTGACATGTTGCTGCTCGGCATCTAATCCCATGCCCTTCCTTCCAACTGCTACGGCATGCTGCATGATGCAGGATACACGACTCATGATAACGGATTCTTTAATCCTATTGACAAGTTATGCATATCGTTTATAATGAAACATCTCATATGCCAAGTGCATAAGGAGTTGGGTCATCGCTCTGCGTTGGCCTATTATTTTGCATCCTCATTAAAGGTTCCGCTCCGATGACAAGTGCCCATGGGGCACTCTCGTAAGAGTAGTCGGGGCGGTCGCTTTTAAACCCTGTTTAATTGAAATCCGACGCGATGTGTCGGATACTCATTTAGATTAAGTGGGGGTTTCTTTTTTGTCCTGCCTTGCTTTATCCTGCAAGCTTTCCCGCATCTCATTCTTCGCATTCCACGGATCAGTGATCTCGATAAACGCCCACCTGCCGAAACCGCCGTGGTTATTGATTGCGGGTATCCAGAGGGTGTTAGCCGTGGAGACCTTCGCGGCCTTGTCTTTCTTGTGCTCGCCGGTGACTTCGACGATGAGGTTGAGTTCCCCCGATTCCCCCTCACCCCGGCCCTCTCCCCCAGGGGTAGAGGGGGGTTTTATACGCGCGATAAAATCAGGATAATAATTCTTTTCCTCACCGTTCATAGTATAGGGAATGGAAAAACCCAGGTTATAGTTCTTGGCGTAGCTGATGACTTCATCCATGTCCTCAAGAGAGCTCGCCATCTTCTGTTCCCAGGAGATTGTATCGGCAACCACATGCGAGATATGGCACTTGTCCGGTCTGGTTGAATATACCGGCCGCGTAGTATCGAAGTCCACATGGCGGGAAGATCCGATGGTGTCGTAGGGTTTAAGAATGGGCTTAAGCGCTTTTTCCCCTGTGTCGCCGGCAACGATGGCCTTATATATCCGGTCAGCGGCATCGTGCGCGAATTCTATAAGGAGGAGAAGTTGAGGGAACGTGTTGTCCTTCAAGGTAACACAGTCGGTTAGCCACTGTTTTGCGATCTTCAGTATTTGCGGAAACAACCAGGGCTTGCTGCCGCCCTGGTCATCTTTGAAATAATTTTCCAGAACGAGCTTTGCCAGCAGAAATTCAACCTCTTGCTCGCGCCGGTTCTTCAGGTCTTCAAGCGTGTGAATACTCGATTCGCCGACAATCGGGTCGAGTTGAACGCGAGTAGGCACGTCGGCGGTAGAGAGCGCCAGTTTCGATGCGTCTGTGAAACGGACTGAAAGTCTTTCCGCCGGCAGTTCATAGCGGTAGCCGTCAACGCGAGGGAAGGTTATCTCACAGGCGATTCGATCTTCAAGGGCTCGCACGCGGGTAGGAGTCGGGCCGGGCTTGGGTTGCTCGGTTGATCCCGAGCAAGGAATGAACGAGAACGGCACGCCGTAGACCTCGGCATATTCCGGTTCAAACATGCCCTGATCATTCGTCGCGTAGCTCATGCGTCGAAGGCCGCGGCCTACTACCTGCTCGCAAAGAAGCTGCGTGCCGAAGGCGCGTACACCGAGAATGTGAGTAACTGTGTTTGCGTCCCACCCTTCCGTAAGCATCGAGACCGAGACCACGCACTTCACCTGCTCGCCGAGCTTACCCTGCTTGCCTACCGTGTTCATGACCTCACGGAGAAGGTCTTCATCGGTCAGGCCCTCGACGTCCCGACCGGGGAAGCGCTGCCGGTATTCCTGCTTGAACTCTTCGATCTCGGCCGCGGCGATCTTCTTGAAATCCGCGCTCATGGCCTCGCCCGATTCGAGCTGTTCGCTGTCGATCAGGACGGTGTTCGGGCGGGCGCTCCATCGGTCGCCGTCAACGTTGCTGAATATTTTGAGCTCGCCAGGTACCAGGACCGTCTTGTCATTCTTAAGCGTCTTTTCCCATCCGGCAACGTAATCGAACACAAGCTTGGATACGTTCGTATTGTTGCAGACCACGATGAAGACCGGCGGGGTCAAGCCTTTCGCCCGGGCGTCGGCGTTCCCTTCCCAGAGGCGATAGTACTTTTCGTAATTTCCGTAAAGGCTATGGAGCGCGCCCTGGAGTTCCTTCGGCAGTTTAGGCTCGCCGCTTAATGCTTCGGTCTTGCGTCCCTTCTTGGGAAGATGGTCCCTGATACCCTGCCAGAGGTCACGGTAGGTGGGTTGCTCGCGCACCATGGAATCGTCGGCAACAGGCACGCGGGGTACTTTGACGATGCCGCATTCGATGGCGTCGATGAGCGAAAAGTCCGACACGACCCAGGGGAAGAGCGTGCCCTCGGGATAGCCTGATCCGCGGAGAAAGAAGGGCGTTGCCGAAAGATCATAGACGGCCTTGACGCCGATCTTTGACTTGACCGCCTCTAGACCGGAAATCCAGACACGGGCTTCTTCTTCGCGCTTCTCCGCTTCCTTGCGCTCGTCGCCCTTTAGCTTGACATCTTCCTCCACGGCGCGGCGGCGATAACAATGATGGGCCTCGTCGTTGATGATGACGATGTTTTTCTTGTTTCCCAGCTCCCGGCAGACGCGCCGGACCATCTGGTCAGGAGTTTCGGTGAATGGGCTTTCCCCGCCCTGGGTCAGAATGCTCTTGGTAAGCTTGCCTGCGCCGTTCTTCTCCCGAAACTTGAAGGCGTGGAAATTGGTGATAAGGATTTTGGCTTTGTTCAGTTCCTCCATGAAGTCCGAAGGCAGGACATCGCGCTGGCGGTAGTAGTTCTGCGGGTCGTTCGGGAGCAGCACGCGGAGCCGGTCGCGGATGGTGATGCCGGGAGTGACGATCAGGAAGGTATCGGAGAACCGGGCGTCTTGCGGATTTGCCAGCTTGTTCAGGGCCTGCCACGCAATAAGCATGGCCATGACCACGGTCTTGCCGCTGCCTGTGGCCATCTTGAAGGCGATCCTGAACAGGAGCGGATTGGCGGCCTCGTTCTTTTCCCGGAGATAATTTTCAATCCAGGCATCGCCGTATTTACCGGCGACTTCGGTGATATAAATGGAAGTTTCTAAGGCTTCGCGCTGGCAGAAGAAGAGTTTCTTCTCCCGGTCGGGGTTGTTCCAGTAGTCGAGAAGGCGGCTGGTCGTTTTGGAGACGCCGACATAACCGCCCTTCCTCCACACGTCGATCCGGGAGCGGATACGGTTGATCTCGTCGTTTTCCTTGAGTCGGTCTTCAGTCCATTCTGTGTCTAAATGAAGTTGAGCCTGCCTTCCCCGGCTTCGCGGACGGGCGATGGGGATGAAGTAGGCGCTTCGCCTGCGGGTGCCTTCAATAATCTCATTGGTGATTCCTTCTTCGGTGAACTTGAAGTGGCGCTTGGGCTCGTCGTAAGGTGAATTTATGACGGGATTTTCAATGACGACCTGTTTCACCGGCTATCTCCCACTCATCTGTTTCATGACCTATCAAAAGGTACTATAAAACCAGGGGAAATACAAGCAGTTTCAGTTGGCGGGTGTTGCATGAAAAACAAAACCCATACCGGATAACCAGCATGGGCTTGTGAGGAGAAAAAAATCAGAGCGGGCCGTAAGCCGAGTTCTGTCTCCCCTGATTTCTCAGGGGCGGTGATCATTTATCTGGGCCTTCGATTGCTCGAAGGTTCAAGCGGCCTACCCGGAAGTCTCGGACGGGCCGTCCTTACTCCCGGTTTCCCGGGAGATGCTTCCCTATGTGGCCTTGCTCCAGGCGGGGTTTTCCAAGCACCCCCGGTCACCCGGGGGCCTGGTGAGCTCTTACCTCACCGTTTCACCCTTACCCCTTTCGGGGCGGTCTTCTTTTCTGTGGCACTTTCCATGGGGTCGCCCCCTGTCCCGTTTCGGGACCGCCTTGCCCTGTGGAGCTCGGACTTTCCTCCCCCCGTTGCCGGGGAGCGATCACCTCGCCCGCTCTGAAATCTAAAGAACAAAAGATACCGTAGGCTGTAGACAGAATACAGTAGGCAGGAAACAGCAGCTTTGCCGCATCGCTCCCTGTCTACTACCTGCTGTATACTGTCTACTTGACCTTCTCATCTATCGCCTTGTTCGCCAGGGCGTCTGCTTCCCTGTTCTGCGCTCGTGGTATGTATTGTACCTCAACGCTCCCGATCTTTGCAATAAGTTCCTTGGCCCTGTTGTACAACGGCTTGAGGCCCTCGTTCTTCACCCGGTACTGGCCGTTGAGCTGTTTCACGAGGAGCTCCGAGTCGGCAAAGAGTTTGACACGGGAGACCTCGAGCTTCACGGCATGCTCCAGCCCGATGATCGCCGCGGTGTATTCGGCCACATTGTTGGTTGCCGTCCCGAGATACCGGGCAATCCTCGCCACCGGCTCGTCGTCCTGCATGATGAAGACGCCCGCACCGGCTTCTCCGGGGTTATTCCGGGACGCGCCGTCGGTATAAATGATCAGATTCTGAGTAGTCACCTTATCCTTTATAAAACAGAATGCGGTTGCAGTGGGGACAGGGGATGATGCCGGCGTTTTTCTTCACGTTCACGAAGACCTGGGGAGGAATGCTCATGTAGCAGCCGGAACAGGATTCTCCGCGGACCTCGGCAATGGCCTTGCCCCGCAGTCGTTCGAGCAGGCCCTGATACCGCGCAAGAACGGCGGGTTCCACGCGGGAGGCGATCTTTTGCCTCGCTTTTTCGCCGATGTTCAGGTTCTCAGTAATCCGCGCCACTGCCGCCTCGTGCTCCTTCTGCTCGGCCAGGAGCGCCGCTTCCTCTTCCGCGACCTTCTTCTCGGCTGCTGCGATCTGCGCCGTGGCGGCATCGATCTTCTCCATGAGGGCGATGATGTCGTCTTCGACGGTCTTGTTCTCCTGCTCCGCCGTTTCGATCTCCTTGAGCAGGGCCTGGTATTCTTTGTTGGTTTTTATTTCCGAAGTGCGCGCTTTGAGTTTTTCCACCTTTTGAGCGCCTTCTTCGAGGTCGCGGTCCCGGTCGCGCTTGCTCTTCAGGGCCTCCTGGAGGGACTGTCGGGTTTGTTCCAGTTCTTCCTTGATTGCCCTTCGCCGCTCGTCGAGGGACGCGAGCAGACCGGGCAGCCGGTTTTTCTCTTCGCGCAAGACGCGGAGCTCACTGTCCGCCGCCTGAAGCTCTATGAGCAGGCTCAGTTGTTCATCCATTGCTGGCTCCAAAATAAAAATGCGCCCGAGGCGCATTTTTAGAACGCATATTCTCTTTTTCTGTTGCCGTGAACCTGGCGCGTCTGCTGTTCCTCATCTGGCGTTGTCCGTTCCGTTCTTCTTGTGAGAATATGGTGGGCCCACCAGGACTCGAACCTGGGACCAACCGGTTATGAGCCGGTAGCTCTACCAGCTGAGCTATGGGCCCGGTTCACCGCTGTAGTGACGGGCATGCATACACGAGCAAGCGACGGTCATATTGACACAACAGGGCGCAAATGTCAAGCGCTCCGCCAAGCTATTCCATGAAACTCTTGAGCTGCTTGCTCCTGCTCGGGTGGCGAAGCTTCCGGAGCGCCTTGGCCTCGATCTGGCGAATGCGCTCGCGCGTCACATCGAATTCCTGCCCCACTTCTTCCAGGGTGTGGTCGGTATGCTCCCCGATGCCGAACCTCCAGCGAAGCACCTTTTCCTCCCGCTCGGTGAGGGTGCCGAGCACCTTGCGCACCTGGTGGTAGAGGTTTTCCCGGATGGCCGAATCCAGGGGAGACATGACCTTCTTGTCTTCGATGAAATCCCCCAGGTGGCTGTCCTCCTCCTCGCCGATGGGCGTCTCGAGGGAGATGGGCTCCTTGGCGATCTTCATGATCTTTCTGACCTTCTCAACGGGCAGCTTCATGGACGCCGCGATTTCCTCGGTGGTGGGCTCCCTGCCGAGTTCCTGCACGAGCCCGCGCGACGTGCGGATCAGCTTGTTCATGGTCTCGATCATGTGCACGGGGATGCGGATGGTGCGCGCCTGGTCGGCGATGGCCCGCGTGATGGCCTGCCGGATCCACCACGTAGCGTAAGTGCTGAACTTGTACCCGCGCTGCCATTCGAACTTGTCCACGGCCTTCATGAGGCCGATGTTCCCTTCCTGGATCAGGTCGAGGAACTGGAGCCCCCGGTTCGTGTACTTCTTTGCGATGGAGACCACGAGCCGCAGGTTCGCTTCAACAAGCTCGCTTTTGGCGTACTTGGCGCGCTCCTCGGCTTTCTCATACCCGCGGAGCGCCTTTTTGAGGTTGTCCGCCGAAACGCCGCATTCCGCCTCCGCCTTTCTCGTGCGCTTGCAGGCGCTGCGATACAATTTTTCCATCTCCTGGAGGATGTCCGATTTGATCTCAAGCCGGCGCGCGGCGTTTTTGAGCTCCCGCTCTCCTGCGCGCATCTTCCTGAAGACTTCCTTCAGTTGATCGAGGCTCAGGCCCGATTTCTTCTGGAGCGCGTGGACCTCCCGTTCGCACTGGGTGATCTCGCCCACCATCTCCCGGAGCTTCAGCACCACCCGGTCGGTCTGGCGGCAATGGATGTTCAGCGCCTCGAGCTTGTCGAACAGGGCGTACCGGGTCGTCTGGACCTTCTCCCGCACGCCCTTTTTCCTGGCCTCGCTCAGGCGGCTGCTGTTCGCATTGTTCAGGAGGGTATGGAGGTTTTTGCTGTGGCGGTCGATCTCGGTGATGAGCTTGAGCACCCGGGCATGGATCTCCTCTTCGTTCTGGATCTGGAGGTCCTCAAAATCATCGTCACCCGAGTGGACCACCTCGTGGATGCTGATCTTGCCTTTTCGCAGCTTATCGCCCAGCTCGCGCACTTCCTGGAGCGAGAAGGGCAGGCTGTAGACGATCTGGGCGGCCTCGCGCTTGCCCTCTTCGATGCGCTTGGCGATGGCCACTTCACCCTCTTTGGACAGGAGCGGCACGGTGCCCATCTCCTTGAGGTAGAGCCGCACGGGATCATCGGTCTTGCCGAGCCCGGGGTCCACCTCTTCCTCCTCGGCCTCTTCTTCTGCGACCTCTTCGAGGCCCAGATCCTCGGGCTCCAGGCCCTCTTCCATATCCTCATCTGCCGACGGACGCGCCTTTCCGTTCTGGCGGGAGTCCGCGATGTCGATATCCACCTCTTCCTCGCCGAACAGCGAGATGATGCTGTCGAGCTGTTCCGTGGAAACGTCGCCGGGAGGAAGAGGCTCTCCCACCTCGTCATAGGCCGCGTAGTTCCGCTCTTTCACGGACGCAGCCGGTTTTTTCGTTTCCTCCGTCTTTCCCCGCTTTGGCATACTCTGGTGCTCCTTTTTACCCATACCCATTCTCTCACAATCACGATTTGACCGCTGCCCTTCATCACACGTAACTACCCAGGTCTGCCGCTCCGCACAGGCGCAAAAAAGCGCGCCGTGACCGTCAGGGCAGCGCCGCTTCAGCCAAAACAGCGCGTGCGCAGCGAAAGCGCTGCGGGTACGGGCGCCGACAGTGTGAAGGGCAATAGCACGCTGGCGCGCCTTGCGCCGAAGCGAAGTGGCTGACCTGGGCAGGTACCATTACACAAGCCTGAGATTTCTACAGGCCGGGTATCCGCCTGCCGGGCCTTTGATACAGCCGGTTCTGTTCCTCCAGGAGTTTGCGGTGTTCCGCCCAATCTCCTCTCGCTGCCGCTTCATTGATCGCCCTCGTCAGCGTCTTTATCTTTTTTTCGTAATTCTGCTGCTTGATCACGCTTACGCAATCGTTACAATGTTTCTGCGGGTCGCTGTAATCAATATCGAGTGCGGAATAATGGGTGATCAAACCGCTCAGTTCTTCATCGTCGTCGTTCAGCAGGGCCTTGACATCCAGCCTGCCGCCGGCATCGAGCAGGGAAAAGATTTTCTTCGCGGCCCGCTGGTAGAGCGGATCCGTGAACTCCTCGGGCGCGATGTCTCCTCTGATGCTCCGGGCCATGTTTTCATCTCGCAGCATGAGGTGAATGAGGATCTCCTCCGCCCGGGGCCGCTGCTGCCGGGGCCGGGACACCGGCGCGCTGCCGGCCTGCCGCGGCTTCGCCTGCTTGGTCATCTCCTGCCGGAGCAGGGTCTCGTTCACATCCAGGGCCTCGGCCGTCTTTTTAAGGTAGTAGTCGCGCTCGATGCCGCTGGGGATCCTGGCGATGACCCCGAGCATTTCCGACGCCATTTCCACCTTCTCATCGATGGAGGCAGTGGCCCCTCCCCGAACCACCTGGGAGAGGACGAAATCCATGAACTTCAGGGACTCACGAAGCCGGGCGGCAAAGGCGTCGTGGCCGTGCTTCTGCAGGAACGTGTCCGGGTCGTCGCCGTCCGGCAGGGAGACCACGTTCACCTTCATCCCGGCCGCGATGAACAGGTCGAGCCCGCGCAGGGCCGCCTTCACCCCCGCCGGGTCCGGGTCGAAGATGAGCACGAGCTTCTGTGCGAACCTCCGCATCTGCCGGAGGTGCCCCTCGGTGAGGGCCGTACCGAGCGTGGCCACGGCGTTCTGCACGCCGAACTGGTGGCAGGCGATGGCGTCGAGGTAGCCCTCGACGATGATGAAATACCCGAGCTTCCTGCCCTGTTCCTTGGCCCTGTCGAGGCAGTACAGGACGTTGCTCTTGCTGTAAAGCGGCGTCTCGGGCGAGTTCAGGTACTTCGGCAGGGAGTCGTCCATGACCCTGCCGCCGAAAGCGATCACATTCCCCGAGAGGTCCCGTATGGGAAAGATGATCCGGCCCCTGAACCGGTCGTAATGTCCCTCGCCCTCGCTCCGTTTGACGATAAGACCGGCCTTTTCCATGAGGCCGGCGGGATGCCCCTTCTGCTTGAGATGCCGCAGGAGCGCGTCCCACTCGGACTTGGCCCAGCCGAGTGAAAAATCTTTGACTACCGAATCGCTGAGGCCCCGCTTTTTGAGATACGCCCTGGCCGCACTGCCTGTAGGGCCTTCGAGCTCTTTTCGGAAAAAATCCGCGGCCTCGGTGATTACGGCAAGAAGCGCCTTCCGCTCGTCGTCGCTTTTCTTCTCACCCACCCGCGGCCTGCTCTCCGGGAGCGTAATTCCCGCCTTGCCGGCGAGTTGCCGCAGGGCCTCGGGAAAGTTCAGGCCTTCCTGGGATTCCAGGAATCTGAACACGTCTCCGCCTACGCCGCAGCCGAAGCAGTGGAATATCTGTTTGTCGGTATTGACGGTGAAGGACGGGGTCTTCTCCGCATGGAACGGGCAGAGCCCCACGTAGTTCTTCCCGGTCTTTTTGAGGGACACATACCCGGAAACGATATCAACGATGTCGACGCTGTCCCTGACCCTGCTTATGACGTCTTCAGAGAACACGTTATTTCTTCAGCTCCGCCACCGTCACCCCCGCGCCGCCCTCGGCCGGCTTCCCGGGCCGCGTGGCTGCCACGAGGGGATGGTTTTTCAGGCATTCCGCCACCGCACTCTTGAGCGCGCCGGTTCCCGTTCCATGAATAACGGTAACTGACGAAAAACCGCTGAGCGACGCACGATCGATAAACCGTTCAACCTCTGACTTCGCCTCGTCCACACGAAAGCCGAGGATGTTCACTCTGTCCGGCAAGCCTTCACTTTCGTTCAGGTCTGCGCCCCATCCGGAAGACGCTGCCGCTTCCCGACGCATGGGCGCGTGCCCGCTCTTAAGCGGCAGGACGTCACGGGCCTGGAGCTTGAGCTTTTTGCCGTCCACGTCGAGTTCAAGCATGCCTTTGTGCGCAGCGATGACGATGCCCGTTTTCTTGAGCCTCGGAACTCTTACCCGGTCGCCGGGACGGAGTTCATATGCAGTTGCGGGCTGGACTTCCTCCGGCTCCGGTCCCTCCGGCTCAAGCCGCTTTGCCAGGGACGCAACGCCGGCGCTCTCTCTCGTTACCTCGGCGCGGGTGATCGACGACACACGGGAAAGTTCACGGAGCTTCTGCCTGAGTTCGTCCAGCGTGCCCCGGGCTTCCTCACGGGCCTTTGCCTTGAGCGCCCGAACTTCCTCACGGGCGGCCCGGGACAGGGCCTCGGCCTCCTGTCGTTGTTCCTCTGCAACGGCGAGCTGTTTTTCGATATGCTCCTTCTGTGAACGGAGCTGCCGCGAATCGCTCTCGATCTGTTCCAGCAGGCGGTCGAGCCCTGCCTCATGCTCTCCCAGACGGGACCGGGCTTCGCGGATCACCTGGTCCGGGACCCCGAGCCTTACCGCCATGTCCAGGCCGTAGCTCCTGCCCGGCCTGCCAGGAATGATGTGGTACGTAGGCTTAAGCGTCTCCGGATCAAACTCCATTGCCGCGTTCAGTGCGCCGCTCGTCTGGGCCCCGAAGAGCTTGAGCGCGCTGTGGTGCGTCGTAATCACCGTCATGCACCCGCGTTCGAGCAGGCTCGAAAGTACGGCCGCTCCCAGGGCCGCTCCCTCCGCAGGGTCAGTGCCTGATCCCAGCTCGTCCAGCAGCACCAGGGAGTCCCGGTCCGCGAGCCGAAGAATCTCCGCCATCTGGCGCACGTGCGACGAGAACGTGCTCAAGTCCTGTTCCAGGCTCTGCTCGTCGCCGATGTCGGCGAAGACCTCGCGAAAGACCGGTATCTCGCTTCCCTCACCCGCGGTCACGGGCAGCCCGGACTGGGCCATGAGGCACAGAAGCCCCATCGTTTTTAAGATGACGGTCTTGCCGCCCGCGTTCGGCCCGCTGATGATCAGCGCGCGGCTGCCGTTTCCGAGTTCGATATCGTTCGGGACGCTGTCCGGCCCGCTCCCTGCCGCGGCCTTCCGCTTCCGGACGAGCAGCGGATGCGCGGCCCTGCGGAGCCGGATGCGCCGGCCTGCCGGAATTTCCGGGACCGTGGCGCCGTAGTCGATGCCGAACCTGGCCCGGGCGCAGATGGCATCGATCTCCGCCAGGGCCTGGATCGTTTCTGCAATGCCCGTTGCTTCCTGCGCCAGAAGTGACGTAAGCTCACGCAGGATGCGCTCCACCTCCTCCCGTTCCTCCATGCGGAGTTCGGCGAGGCGGTTGTTCTGCTCCAGGACCTCCAGCGGTTCCACGAAGAGCGTGGCCCGAGAACCGGACTGTCCATGCACGACGCCCTTCAGGCTCTGCCGGAAATTCGGCTTGAGCGGCAGGACGTAACGGTCGTCTCGGATCGTGACCACCGGCTCCTGGACCACCTTCTGCGTGCCGCCGTCCTGGAGAATGCGGGACATGCGGTCGAGGATCTCATCACGCATCCTGTTGACCTGCTTCCGTATCCTCCTGAGGGCCGGACTGGCTGAGTCCTTTACCTCGGCCCGCTCATCAACGGCGGCAAGGACCGCGTCCTCGAGGTGCTTGAGCAGCCGGATATGCACCGCCCTGGCACAGAGACGGGGAGCGGCCACTGCGGACCTGCCGGCTCCTTCACCTTCGAACCTTTGGAAAAAAGCCTTGAGCCGCCGCCCCGCGCCGAGCGTTGTGGCCGAGTCCAGAAGCTCGGCAGGCGAGAGCATGCTGCCCGGAACGCCGAGCTTCTCCACTGCCTGCCGGATATCGAGGATCCCTTCCAGGGGCGGCCGCTCACCGCTCTGGAGAATCCGGACAACCTCTTCCGTCTCCTCCAGGAGCGCCGCAACCGTCCCGCTGTCCGTTGCCGGCTGGAGCTCCGCCACAACGGCCCTGCCGGACTCTGATGCGGCATACCCGGCAACGATATCCTTTATCTTATCATATTCCAATACCCTTAGGGTGTGCTGGTTCATACCTCGTGGCCGCGTGTGCCGCTTGGTCAGGATGCTCTCCTGAACCGCTTAAAGCCGGAGCTCTCGACCACCTCAAGGGGATGCCGCTTTTCCACGGCATCGAGCAGCAGATTAAACCCCAGGGTATCGCTGGAGATATGGCCCGCGATCACCACATGGAGATGGTGCTTCTCTGCTTCTTTGCGGTGGTCATCGGAGACGTGCATGGCAATGATGGTCCCGACGCCGGCCTGGGAGAGTTTTTCCATGCCCTCTTTGGCCCCCTCGGTGCCTCCCGTCATGTCAACGAACACCTTTCCGGCCCGCTGGTCTTCCGAGCCGAGGAGTATCCGCGGACCTGCATTATTCTTTGCGGCCTCGCGGTACTCGGGAATGTCCTTGATGAGCTTCATCACGTCCTTGAGCCTGCGGGGAGAATCCCCGTCGAAGAGGGCCTGAAGATGGCGCGCCACCATGTTGTCCGCGGGCGTGTGGAGACAGAGAAAGGGGATATCGAGGAGCCGGGCCGCATCAACGCTGCGCGTGTGGTTCGCCGGCAGGAGCCTGCGCTCCACATCCTTCATTCTGCCCGCCAGGAGGCTCTCCGCGACGTTGATGGGCACGCCGAACCGGTGAAGGATATCGGCCTGCATCTTCATCACTTCATAGAAGTTCGCATAGGCCCTGCCTTCGGGATGATGGGACAGAACGAGATCAATGCCCTCGCCCTTCTGGTTCAGCCGGTCGGCGAGGAGGAGTTCCGGCGCTTCCATATCAATTCCGGCAAGGATCTTCCGGACTTCCCGGTCCGGGTCCCCGTGGAGTATCCTGCTGTCGGTGTAGGGATTGCTCAGGCGCTCCGTGTCAAAGAACGCCTTGTCCTCGGGCTTGAGCTCTTCGTAGGCCTTTTTTGCTTCCTGCAGCTCCTGCTCCAGGGCCGCCTTGCCGCGCGGGTCAGCTTCCATGCCGGCCTGGATCGCCAGTTCGTAAAATTCCTGAAGTTTCATTCCGGAGAACTCCTGAAAAAAATCAGGGGGCCTTCTATCATGGCCCCCTGTCCATTGGTCATTGAACGCACGGCATCAACATGAACGGATATTATCCCAATGCGCTTTTAACCAGCTCGCTCACGAGCTTGTTATCGGCACGGCCGCCGATCATGGGGACGAGGGCCTTCATGACCTTGCCCATGTCCCGGGGGCCCTGCGCCCCGGTCTGGGCGACGGCGTCGCGGACCAGGGCCTCCACTTCTTCCCGGCCAAGCTGCTTGGGCAGATACACTTCCAGAAGGGCGACCTCCGCCGTCTCCTTATCCACCAGGTCCTGCCGCCCGCCCTTGGCAAACTGCTCGATGGAGTCTTTCCGCTGTTTGATGAGAGCGCGTACCGTCTCGATCACCTCTTCGTCGGTAAGCGGCCGCCGCTTGTCGATCTCCTTGTTCTTGAGCGCTGCGCTTACCATCCGGAGGGCGGAAACCTTGTCCTTGGCGCCGGACTTGAGGGCATCCTTGATATCAGCGTCGATCTTCTCCCGTAATCCCATACCGTTCCCTCTCCCCGCGACGCCGGTTTATCGGCGCCCGCCGCTGAACGCGGCCGGTTTAGCCATGCCGGTAGATTCGGGCTGTCTTGGCGGCCTTTTTCCGCGCCGCAATCGCCTTCTTCTTCCGTTTTACGCTCGGCTTTTCGTAGTGCTCTCTTTTCTTAACTTCCGAAAGGACACCTTCTTTTTCGATGCTCTTCTTGAATCTTCGGAGCGCGGCCTCAAAGGGCTCGTTCTCGCGTAACCTTATGCTCGGCACCTTTTCATGCACCCCCCTCCTTATACATGCCGTAGTGTCAAAAGTTTTACCGCAGAGCACGCCGAGAACGCAGAGAACTTCTTGAATTAAAACATCTTCTACGCTTTCTCTGCTCCCTCCCCCCCTGCGGCCTTTCAAAATCAGCTTATTCTTGCCTGAATTTCATGTTCTGAACGCCTTGATAATCATTTTAGTCGCTTATAACCAGATCCGATGATGTTTTCTCTTACTTGCTCAGCTTTTGTTTTCTTCTCTCTTACTCTCTGCGTCCTCTGCGCACTCTGCGGTGAACTTTTTTCATAGAATTTTTGACACTACCATACATGCCATTGATTATATTATGTTTTTGCGGAATTGCTGAAGTGACCACAAGAACCACTGCTCACCATCTTTGGGAAGAACAGTGCACGAATAATCATTTAAATTAACCACTCAACCGGTGAATGTCAAGAGAAATTTTTGGAATTTCGCTACATTTTCAGCCATTTTGTGCGGCAGGAGAAAGACGGGGCCTTTGCGGTGGTCCTTCGAAGGATCAGCTCCGGTATGCTGCGTTGATCTTGACATACTCACAGGACAAATCGCACGTCCAGACGCTTGCTTCGCCTTTGCCCTTATGGAGGTCGATGGCTATCTGTATCTCCCTCTGTTTGAGCGCAGATGCCGCATCGCGCTCCGCTGCTTTTCCCTGGCCGAGGCCATTTTCGACGATCTTCGCTTTGCCGATAAAGATATCCGTCCGGGCCTCATCCATCTCTACGCCGGCATATCCGAGGGCGGCCATGACCCTTCCCCAGTTGGGGTCTTCGCCGAAGAGGGCTGTTTTTACGAGACTGGACTTTGCCACGGCCATCGCGGCCCGTTTTGCCTCAACAGGCGTCTTCGCGCCGCGAACGGTGATCTCTACGAACTTCGTGGCCCCTTCGCCGTCGCGCACCACCTGCATGGCCAGCGAGCGCGTGACCGCATCAAGACAGGCCTGAAACTTCTTGAGGTCCTTGCTTCCCGCCGCGGGCCGCTTGTTCCCTGCGGCCCCGTTGGCCATGCAAAGGATCGTGTCGTTCGTGCTCGTTTCGCCGTCCACGGTTATGACGTTGAACGATCTGTCCGTCGCGGCCTGAAGCGCTTTTTTGAGCATGGGCGCCGAGATAAGCGCATCGGTCACCATGAAACAGAGCATAGTGGCCATGTCCGGATGGATCATGCCCGAACCCTTGGCGATACCGGCCAGCGTCACTGTTCTGCCGCCGATCTCTTCCTGCACCACGAACAGCTTCGGATAGATGTCCGTGGTCATAATGGCCTCTGCCGCCGGTTCCCACCCCGATGCCGAGAGAAGTCCCGAGGCGGTTGCTATGCCGGTCGCAATCTTCGTCATCGGCAGGAACTCGCCGATCACTCCCGTAGATGCCACATAGACCGCATCGGGCCTGATGCCGAGTCCCTGCGCCGCCATCTCTGCTGTGGCGCGGGCATCGGCGAACCCGCGTTTGCCGGTACAGGCGTTGGCGCAGCCGCTGTTCACGATGATGGCCTGGCCTTTGCCGGATTTCACCCGCGCCGTGTCGAGTACCACCGGCGCCGCCTTTACCCGGTTTTTCGTGAACAGGCCGGCGACCGCGGCTTCACGGTCTGAATAGATAATCGTGAGGTCTTTTTTCCCGTTCTTTTTAATGCCGCAGTGGATTCCCCAGGCCTTGAACCCGGGTACGGAAAAACTCCTGACATCGAGAATTCTCATTCTTCTACCTCTGTCCGATAGAATAAACGCTCCGTCGCTGAGACGCGGGGTCCTCAGAAAAACGCTGGCGCGCCTTGCGCCGACCTGCTTGCGCGTACACGCAGGCAAGAGCGAAGTGGCTGACCTGAGTAGTTGCTTTTTCTTTTCACGGGAATATCCCCGCGAACTTCAAGCCTTCGGCCTCATCAAACCCCATCATGAGGTTCATGTTCTGGACCGCCTGGCCCGAAGCGCCTTTCACCAGGTTGTCGATGGCCGTTACCACAACTGCCCGTCCGGTGCGGGGATCGGCATACACCCCGATGTCGCAGAAATTGGAGCCGCGCACGTTCCGCACGTTCGGGAACTGCCCGAGGGGGAGCACCCGGACGAAGAGCTCCTTTTTGTAAAACTCTCCGTACAGAGAATGCAGGCGTCCCGTGTCCGTCTCCGTCTCAAGCCGCGCGTAGATCGTCGTCAGGATGCCGCGGTTCATGGGAACCAGATGGGGCGTGAACGAAAGGGTTACCTGTTCTCCCGCCAGAAGGGAGAGCTCCTGCTCGATCTCGGGCGTATGGCGGTGGGTGCCGACCTTGTACGCCATGAACCCTTCGTTCACTTCCGGGAAATGGTGCGCCGGCGAAGGGCTCCGACCCGCGCCCGAGACGCCCGACTTGGAATCGATCACGATGCTCGTAAGGTCGATCATCTGCTTCTTGATAAGCGGAGAAAGTCCGAGGATCGCGCTCGTTGGATAGCACCCGGGATTTGCGACAAGCTTCGCCTTTTTGATCTCCTCCCGGTGCAACTCCGGCAGGCCGTATACGGCCGTCTTCAGAAGATCAGGGTACTGGTGGCAGTGCTCGTACCATTTTTCGTAAAGCGCGGGATCGGACAGCCGGTAATCCGCCGAGAGGTCAACCACCTTTGTCCCGAGCTTGCGGAGCCGGAAGCCTGCTTCCTGGGCCGTCACGTGCGGCAAAGCGAGAAATGAGAAGTCCGCCTTCTTCGCGATGACCTCCGGGTCGAAGGCCTCGCACCGGAGCTCCGTTAAACCGGCGAGATGGGGAAAGATGGACGTGATCGGCTGGCCCGCGGACTTCTCCGAGGTCACGGCCGTAACGATGATGCGAGGATGGCCGAGAAGTATTCTGAACAGTTCTCCGCCCGTGTATCCGCTGGACCCCACAATGGCTACATTCAGTTTGTCCTTAACCATCTCTGCTCGTATTTGCCTGCCCGGGAAAGAGGTCAGCGTGGTTCTCTGCTGATCCGGGAGGTCCTTTTAAAGTAACTTCTTAGGTCTGCCGCTGAGCACAGGCGCAAAACAGCGCGTGCGCAGCGAAAGCGCTGCGGGTAGGGGCGCCGACAGCGTGAAGGGCAAGAGCACGCTGGCGCGCCTTGCGCCGAAGCGAAGTGGCTGACCTGAGTAGTTACCTTTTAAAAAAAAGGGGAAGGCATCTTTACCTTCCCGTGGTATTCACAATCATCGGCATTAGCTGAGGTTTGCTATCTATGCCCCTCTCGACAGGAAGCAGGAAAACAGGCTCCACCCGCGAGAGGCGACGACAGACCCCGAACGGTTCCGCGTTATCTCTTGGAGAACTGGAACCGCGCCCGTGCGCCCTTCTGCCCGTACTTCTTGCGCTCCTTCTCTCTGGGGTCGCGGGTCAGCAGGCCCTCTTTCCGGAGTTTGCCTCTTGATTCGGCCTCCACGGAAACGAGCGCCTTCGAGATCCCGTGCCTGATAGCGCCGGCCTGACCCGAAGAGCCGCCGCCCACCACACTGACCATCACGTCAAACTTGTCAACGGTGCTCGTAATTTCAAAGGGCTGGCGGATGATCATCTTGAGCACATCCCTGCCGAAGTACTGATCTACCGGCCTGTCATTGACCGTTATCTTACCGCTGCCGGACATCAGCCACACCCGTGCGATGGAATTTTTCCGCTTTCCCGTTGCGTAATATCTGGATACCGTTGCTGCTGACATCAAATCCTCCCTCGTACTGTCTCTTCGTCCTGGTTAAAACTTCATTTCCACCGGCTGCTGAGAAGCGTGTGGATGTTTTTCGCCTGCATACACCTTCAGCTTGCTCAGCATCTGTTTGCCAAGCCTGGTTTTGGGAAGCATACCCTCGACGGCCATCTTGAGCACGTTTTCGGGCCTGGTCTTCATGAGCTTGCCCGCAGTCACCGACTTGAGACCGCCGGGATAGCCGGAATGCCGGTAATAGACCTTCTGGTCGAGCTTCTTTCCCGTGAGATGCACCTTGTCCGCGTTTACCACGATCACGAAATCGCCGGTGTCCACATGGGTGGTATAGATCGGCTTGGTCTTTCCTTTAAGCACCGAGGCAATGCTGCTCGCCAGCCTTCCCAGGGTCTTGCCCGAGGCATCGACTACAAACCAGGCCCTCTTGATATCCTCTTTTTTTGCTGAAAACGTGCCCATAATTCCCGCCTTTACCAGTAACGTTTTGTTAAGAAGAGCGAATATAAACAATTTCAGCATATTTGTCAAGACTTTTTGTGTGTTTTATCTCTCAAAAAGCCGCCCAGCAGTGCCGAATCCTCGATTTTCCAAAAAAACCTTTAAATTTTACGCCGTTAAAATCCGTGAGCATTTTTTGGGGAGAATGGAACGGTGCTCCAAATGCACTTTCCACAAAAGCAAAAGGCGGTGATCGCTCACCGCCTTTTCAAGCCTTCCGGACCCTGCCCCTGTCTACTGCCCCTGTCTACTGTCTACTGCCTACTGTCTACTGCCTACTGTCTACTGCCTACTGTCTACTGCCTACTGCCTACTGCCTACTGCCTACTGCCTACTGCCTGCCGGCCTACTGCCTGCTGGCCTACGCCTTCGCCTCGGCCGCCCTCTTCTGACGAAGGGTCTGCGGGAGCGAC
>ERZ1292625.1873-Hain-H41-01um-R1-1873-length-21873-cov-12_pt1 | contig 21873 bp, 21 predicted proteins | sample MGYA00564400_ERZ1292625 | MGnify/ENA primary metagenome ERZ1292625 (study PRJEB36523, sample SAMEA6512639) | groundwater metagenome | collected 2019-01-08 | study: AquaDiva: Metagenomics assemblies of 32 groundwater samples
CCGTATCGCTTTTTGGAAATGCGTCTCTCTCGGTCATGAAACATCATAATACCACAGTGTAGTTGCTTAGTTTTGTAGTTTATTAGTTGGTTAGTTTGTGAATTTTGTCTGAAAGTTTTCTAGTGTTTCCATGCGTAAGAGGTCCCAAATACGACTGGGCGGTTTCGGCTGAGCATTCCTCTACGCTCAAACGTTTGAACATTCTTCTCTTCGTTATTACATCACGCTCGGTACGCGGATACCGAGAAGCCACAGTGCTTTTTCGAGGACAATCGCTGTTGCCTTTGTGAGTGCGACACGATACGGCGAGAGAGGATCTTCTGTATTGACGATCTGCTGACCTGCATACCAACTATTGAACGCAGAAGCGAGTTCAATCGCATACGTCGCAACGTGATGCGGCTCGCGCTCGGTTGCGGCACGAGCGGCAACTTCAGGAAAACGCTCAAGAAGTTTTTCGACAATGCCGATCTCTTCCGGTGTTTTTTCAAACGACAGAACAATGCCTGCACTTTTTGCTTTTGCGACAACAGATTTTGCACGAACGGTTGTGTATTGGATGTACGGGCCGGAATCACCTTCGAATGAAAGGGACTTTCCCTTATCGAAGACAATATTTTTACGGAGTGCCTGGCGAAGAACACTATATTTGATCGCGGCAACGCCGACATCGCGCGACACCACGGGCGTGTCGCTCGCAGAAACTCTGTCGCCCATTTTTTCTTTTACCTCTTCGATGAGATCCGAGATGAGCGAGTCGCCGGTTATTACATTTCCCAATCGCGACGACATTTTTCCGCCAGAAAGTTGCATCATCCCGTGCGCGATGTGTGTGAATTTCTCTGCAAATTCCGGCCGCAGAAGTGAGAGTGCTTTAAAAACAACCTCAAAATATTGTTCCTGCTCAACCGCAGTTATCGTAATCGATGTGTCAAATGTAAATTCTTTTGCCTTACGTTCTGCAAGCCCGAGTTCTTTTGCCTCATACACAGGAATACCCTTGCTCGTGATAAAAACACGTGTGTGGAGTCCGTGCTCTTCGCCAGAAAAAACAATCGCACCATCGCTTTCTTTAAAAATCCCTTTATCTTTTCCTTCGTTGACCAACTCGACACCTCTTTGCCACACCTCGCTTTCGAGATAATAGCGATCAAATTTCGTCCCGAGGATTTCGTAGAGCTCTTCGAAGCGTTTGAGTGATGTCGCCTTCCCTATTTCATAGAGTTCATGTATCTCCGGATCATTTTTGTAAATCTTCTCGTTGAGTTCAACGATCTCCGCTTTTGCTTTCTCGTCATTTTCATACGTCTGCGCACCGTGCGCATATGCCTTACCAATTGCGTCGATGTCGCGCGGATCGGCAGTAAGCGCCTTGATGCCCCAAAGAGCTTTGGCGATATGAAGTCCGATATCACCTTGATAGTTAAGACGTTTGACGGAGGCCCCCGCATTTTCAATGAGGCGCGAGAGTGATTCTCCTATCGCATTACTCATCAGGTGACCGATATGAAATGGTTTCAGAATATTCGGCTGTGTGTACTCAACAAGGACTGTTTTACCTCTAAGTGAAATACCCTTTCCGTACGTATCGTCGAGACCCTTGAGTGTTTCGACGAAATACTCTGGCTTGAGATGAAAATTAATGAATCCCGGCCCAGCGATCTCAATTTTTTCTACAAAGTCGGACTTGTTTTTTTGAAGTTCGACGACAATTGATTCAGCAAGTTCGCGTGGATTTTTGCCAAGTTGTTTGGCACATGAAAGCGCAACATTGGTTGCGTAGTCCCCGTGCGCCATTTCAGCCGGACGCTCAAGGACTGCCACGGGCTTCTCAACACCGAGATCGCGAAGTGCTTTTTCTATCGCGCCAATAAGGGTTTCTTTTGCGGCCATTCCCACAGAATACAACTTTATTGATTTTTTATCACCTTGGGATATACTGGAGGGTAAGAAAAACAGTGGGCTTCGGCCTCGTCCCCCATCGAAAGATGGAGGCAAAAAGAGAAAAACCATCAGAGCATGTCTTTGATGGTTTTTCGTATCTCGTCAAACTTTTCAATTTCAATAGTCCCAACCTTCTCCATAAAACGACCCACGTCGACAACTCTTACCTGAGAGAGGATTGCGTACGACTCTTTGCCTCCAGTGACTCCTGCGGGGAGACGTAGTGGATGAGTACGGTTGGATGTTGTTAGTGGAACAACAAGGCATGTTTCTCTACTTAGTTTTTTCAAAATGACGACAGGTCTTTGGTGGGCATACCCAGCACCGTCTTGTTCAAAACCAACATTTACGCCAAGGGCACACCACCAAACCTCCCGCTTATCGAAGTAGGTTTTTCTTTTGTTTTGATGAAGCCTTTTCTTCTGTTTATTCCAACCATTAAAATCTTTTTGATATGCAGCCATCAACCAATCGTACTCGCGCGATATAAGTTGCAGGTAAAATCATCCGATGACTAATTTGTGAAAACCTCTGGCACGGGAAACGCGAGGGCGAGTTCTTTGATTTCTTTTTTTGCACCTTCTTTCACTCCCCTGTCATTTGGACTTCGAAGGACAGTAATCATTACTTCAGCAACACGTGCGCATTCTTTTTCTGTGAACTTACGAGTTGTTATTGCTGGTGTTCCGAAACGAATACCAGAAGGATCGAGAGGTTTCCTCGTATCATCCGCAATGACATTTTTGTTGACCGTGATACCGACTTCATCAAGTGCCTTTTCTGCTTCAGCCCCCGTGATATTAAGAGAACCAAACACATCAGCGAGAACAAGATGATTGTCTGTTCCCCCGCCAATCAAACGGATACCTGCTTTCAAAAAGACATCCGCCATCGCTTGTGCGTTTTTTATTACCTGCGCCGCGTATGTAGTGAATGAAGGATGCAGCGCTTCACCGAACGAGACCGCCTTTGCCGCAATGACATTCATGTGCGGACCTCCCTGCAAGCCCGGAAATATTGTCTTATCTATCTTCTTTGCGAGCTCTTCACTCTCCCGTGTCAAAATCATTCCTCCGCGCGGTCCGCGGAGTGTTTTGTGTGTTGTTGTCGTCAACATATCAAATCCTGCATCGAATGGATTCTTTGCGGCCTTTCCTGCAATCAAGCCCGCGATATGTGCGACGTCCATCACGGCCAAAGCTCCGACTTCGCGTGCAATCGAGACAAATTTCTCGTAATCAAGTTCCCGTGAATATGCAGAGAATCCCGCGAGAAGTATTTTTGGTTTCTCCGTACGTGCCGTTTCGCGGAGCGCGTCATAGTCGATCTCTCCCGTTTCAACATTCTTCATCTTATATCGCACAAAACGGAATACTTTCGTGATTGCGGTTACTGGATGTCCGTGGGTAAGGTGCCCACCGTGTGAGAGGTCCATACCAAGAACTGTTTCTCCTGGTTCAAGGAGCGCAAAATACATCGCGATATTTGCAGGCGCGCCAGAGAGTGGTTGCACATTAACGAACTTTGCGCCAAATAACTGTTTCGCACGCTCGATCGCAAGAAGCTCGATCTCATCAGTGTGTTGTTGTCCGCCGTAGTAACGCTTCCCCGGATATCCTTCGGAGTATTTGTTCGTAAAAATAGACCCGAGCGCTTCAAGCACTGGCCGTGACACGTAATTCTCGGAAGGAATGAGTTCGAGCCCTTCCGCTTGGCGTTTTTCTTCGGCACGAAGGATTTCTGCCGCTCTCGGATCTTGCTTTTGCAAAAAGGGAAAATCGTTCATCAGATATTATTCAAAAAGACGCTTCACATGTTTCCACAGTCCGTCATGTACCACCTCCTTTGACTCATTCGCATTCACCATAAACCACCCGTTCCGTTCCGCGAGTGTCGTGTGAATCGTTCGAACGTTTTGCATAAGCGACTCATTTTCCTCGTGGATATGACCGATCTCTTTTCCTTCGAGAAATCGATTGCCATCGAGAAGAAATGCGAGATCTTCGCGAACCAAGTGACTGTTGATATCAGAGAGAAACACCTCATCAACTCCAGCGCCGATACCCCACGCGATACCAGTACCAACATAATCCTCAACAACAATCCATTCTCCGCTTGCGAGTCGCGCACGAAGCGCGGCATCGTACTGCGTTCGGTTTAACACGTGGATAATTTGAAATTCACGTGCAGAAAATTGATGTGGATTATCATTCCGCAAATAACCATTGATAAGAGGGCCTGACGGTGCAAACGAATAGAGCGGGTACTTCAAGTAGTACGCCGAGATTCCCTCTTTCTCGAGATGGTCCACAAGCATGCGCGCCTGTGTTGTCTTACCAAGGTTATTGATGCCGTATATTGCGATGAGTTTTCCGCCTTGTTTTGACATATGGGTCACCTGCCGTGGTGGGATAGTACCACCGTACATTATTCTGTCCATGTTTGACAAGGGACGGGTGAAACGTACCATTCCTAAGACACCCTTATGCAACTTGATGAACTCACTCACATCACTCGCACGCTTCCCGGAGGCGGAACTATTCTTGTTCTCAACACAGGAGCGATTATCGGGCCAGAAGCGGAAGCAATGCTTCAGGCACTCCATTCACGAAGCATCGGGGGTATCCAAAGTCATCTCGAGGTACTCAAAAAACGCGGACCGGAAAAATTCATGTCGACGTACTACGTTGGCTACGGACACAAGTCCATCGGGGATTGTGGTTCGTGCACGCTCTTTATAGAAGGCGTCTCGATGCTCGCGGCAAAAGCGGTTCAGGACTGGCCCTTGTATGCAGGCCAAGAATCGTCAACGCGTTATATCGATTTTGCTGAACAGGTATTCCTCAATCCGATGAATACTGGAGCCGCAAGCGCAGCAATGGAAAAATTCCGCACGTTTTGCATCAAAGGAACCGAACGTTTGTTCGTGGACCTTCAAAGTCGCTACCCACGAAACATGGATGAAAATGATACGGTTTACGAGAAAGCAATCCGCGCACGAGCATTCGATATCATGCGTGGTTTTCTTCCGGCAGGAGCTACAACAAATCTTGCGTGGCACAGCAATCTCCGCCAGGTCGCCGATAAACTTATGACGCTTCGTCATCATCCGCTCGAAGAGGTACGGACACTCGCTCTTGCGATTGAAGACGCTGTGCTCGAAGCGTTTCCGAACTCTTTTAGTGCAAAACGTTACGATGCAACAGAAACATACAACAAAGAATGCATGCAGAGCGGATACTATTTTGCTGCAGAAGAATGGCCAGACTTCGAGATGTCTCATGACGGCGTTAACCGTGATCTTTTTCTTTCATATCGCGACGCGATGAGTAACCGTCCGGCAAAAACAGAGTTACCGAAACACATGAGCGAGTGCGGAACCGTCGGATTCAGATTCCTTCTTGATTTTGGATCATTTCGAGATGCACAACGACATCGAGCGCTGACTCAACGGATGCCCCTTTTGACTACTGCCCACGGATTCCACCCGTGGTATCTCAACGAACTCACTCCAGACCTCCGTAAAAAGGCCTTGGCCCTCCTTGCGGAACATGAAGTTTTTGTCACCCCTCTTTCTAAAACAGCGGAAGAAAAACAGTACCTTATACCTATGGGGTATCGGATTCCGAATCGACTTACGGGAACGATACCGGCGCTTGTCTATTTTGCAGAGTTGCGCTCAACACGCTTCGTGCATCCGACACTCCGTGTACGAGCGCAACAAATAGGCAAAGCATTGCTCGAACGTTTCGCCGACTATGGATTGGTCCTCCATTTTGACGAAACAGAAGACCGATTTGATATTGGACGAGGCACTCACGACATCGTGAAAAAAGAATAGTACCGTAAACCAAAAAGCGCCCGCGGGCGCTTTTTGGTTTGTATTGTTTTTGTACTTATCTTTACTTCACTTCGATGCCCATGCTTCGCGCAGATCCTTCAATGATTTTCATCGCCGCGTTGATATCGTGCGCATTCAAATCAGCCATTTTGCGCTCTGCAATCTCTTTGATTTGTGCTTTTGTCACCTTACCAACCGGCTTCAGAGGGTTTCCTGATCCTTTTTCGATTCCTGCCGCCTTCGTAAGCAAGCTCGCTGCTGGCGGGCTCTTCAAAATAAAATCATACGAGCGGTCCTCGTAGACAGTGACCACAACAGAGACGATATCCCCTTTCATTTCCTGGGTCGCCGCATTGAATTTTGTGACGAAATCTCCAATGTTGACTCCTGCCTGTCCAAGGATAGGACCGAGTGGCGGCGCAGGTGTTGCCGCTCCTCCGCGTGCCTGTAACTTAAGTGTTTTTGCTACTTTTTTTGCCATAGAAATATTTTATTTGTTTATGTCTTCTTTACCTGGAGAAAGTCGAGTTCCACCGGCGTTTCGCGACCGAACATCGAAACAAGGACTTTTACCTTTCCACGCTGTCGGTCAACGTCAGCAACCCTTCCTTCGAACTCCTTAAATGGTCCGTCAACGATGATGACGCGATCTTCGTTCTCAAAGTCGATCATGTGAAGCGGCATGTCGGCTTTCATTCGTCCGAAGAGCTCATCAACCTCGTCCTGGCGGAGTGGTACCGGCTGAATGCCCGAGCCAACGAATCCCGTCACGCGAGGCGTATTGCGAACGACGTACCACGAGTCGTCCGTCACCGTCATGTCAACAAGAACATATCCCGGATACACTTTTTCCTCTTCCTCAACACGCTTTCCGCGCTTCACTTTTATTTTTTTCTCCGTTGGTACAACGACGTTAAAGATCCTGTCCTCCATACCAAGCGATTCAACGCGCTGCTTTAAGTTGCGCGCGACCGCATCTTCGTATCCTGCGTATGTATGAATGGCGTACCAGTGTCGGCCCTGTCCTTCTTGTTTGTGCGTCTTTGTCGTCATGACTACAGTAAATATGTTTCAACGAGATACGTAAAAAGATAATCGAGTGCACCCAAATAAACCGCGACGAGAAGAGAGATGAGGATGACAAGCGCAGTAAATGCGATTGCCTGACCACGTGTTGGCCAGCTAACGTGTCGAAGCTCGCTTTGTGTGTCTTTAAAATATTGGATGACTCCCATATGTGTTTCTTACTAAAAAACCCCTCCTCGGGGCGTCAAGAACCATAGTACTCCTTCTCGCTCCGAAAATCAAGGCCCTTTTTAACGTTTATTTTTCTCTTTTCTACCCGCAATGGAAACAAGCATCGGGCTCGCAATAAAGATTGAGGAGTATGTTCCGGCAACCTGCCCCACCAGAAGCGTCAGGATAAAGCTGTGGATCGTGGGGCCACCGAGGAAAAAGAGGACGAGAAGAACAAGAATGACGGTGAACGAGGTGTTGAATGAACGGACGTATGTTTGTTCCAAACTCTTCCCCACCGTTTGGTCGAATCCTTCATCAACATGACGCTCTTGATTTCTTCGCAAGTTCTCACGAATACGGTCGAAGACGACGATCGTGTCATTGACCGAGAGTCCGAGAATCGTCAGAAGCGCGACAACGAACAAGGTATCCGCTTCAAGCCCGCTGAAGTGACCAAAAATCGCAAACACGCCCGTTGGGATGATGATGTCGTGAAGAAGTGTGAGAATCGCAACAAGACCGTAGATCCAAGAAGAGACACCAACCTTTTTACCTCCACCAAGCGATTGTGAGACCTTTCGAAACACAAACGCGACATAGAGGATAATCATCAAAACCGTGAGCGAGATCGCGATAATTGTTTTTCTTCGCAATTCCTGTCCCACTGAAGGACCAACAGAACTCAAACGGTCGATCTGAAATGTTCCTCCTGCGGATATCAAGGCCCCCTCGAGACGTGTCCGATCTCCTTCGGCAAGTGCAGGCAAGCGAATCGAAATGCCGTTCTCGCCGGCTTGGCGTACGAGAACTCCCTCAAACCCTGCTGTGGTAAGTGCCGCCTCAATGATTGTGCGGGCCGGAGGAGTGCTTGTCGCGTACGAAACATCCACACTCGAACCACCCTTGAAATCAACGCCAAAGTTCAAACCCCACACAAAAACAGCAACAAGAGAAACGACAACAAGAATGCCGGAGAGTGCGAAGAAGAAATTTTTGTGGCGAATGACGAACATAAAGATTATTTAGAAAGCCCTGAACCGAACAAAAATCGCACTTTCGGTGTTACAGCGGAGGGAGCAATCGCGGTCAGGAACGTTCGTGTCACAGCAATCGCGGTCAGCATCGAAATAACCACACCGAGAATAAGAGTGAGCGCAAATCCTTTGACCAGTGAAGTCGTTGTGTAGAAAAGGATGATCGCGGTGAAGATTGCCGTCAGGTTTCCGTCGCGAATTGAGAACCACGCACGGGAGAATCCCTCCTTAATCGCATCTTTCATATTCTTACCCGCACGCACCTCTTCTTTCATGCGTTCGAAGATAAGAATATTCGCATCAACGGCCATACCAACAGAGAGGATGAATCCAGCAATACCCGCAGCCGTAAGTGTTATGTGCATCACCTTGAAGAGCGCGAGAACGATTGCGGCATATAAGAGAAGTCCGATTGTTGCGACAACGCCCGGGAGACGATACCAGAGGATCATGAAAAGCGCGATGATGATGAAGCCCCAGATACCGGCCATGAGTCCCGCATTCACGACAGTAGCACCCAATGTTGGTCCGATTGATTCAGCACCGACAAGGTTAATAGGGACAGGCAAAGCACCGAAGTTCAGATTTCGCACGAGGTTGCGCGCCTCTTCGGGGTCGTTGATACCCGTGATGACCGCGTGTCCGTCAGTAATCTGTACTTGAATGACAGGTGCGCTTATGGGAACACCATCAAGGAAAATCGCAAGGACTTCGCCGACGTGGGTACCCGTGATATCAGCAAAGAGTTTTGTTCCATCGGTATTGAAGGTGAGGGCAACAATCGGTTCGGCGATGACTGCGCCTGCTCCTGCCGGACCAAATTGGAGCTGTGCGCTTTCAAGAAAACGTCCCGTGAGACCCGTCTCAGTAAATGTTGTTGTTGCTGTACCAGCCGCGTCATATGAAAGAGAAGCGAGTTTGAACTCGAGTGTCGGCGTTTCACCGAGGGCTTTTACCGCCGCATCAACGTCCGTAACACCCGGTAACTCAACCGTGAGACGCTTCTCCGTTCCGCCATCAACGGGTGCTGTTTGTGTCTGCACAACCGGTTCAGAAACGCCAAAGACATTCACACGTCGCTCGATAACATCGCGCAATGTCTGCATCGCGTCATCTTGTTCATTTTCGGGAACAGTGGTGAGGTCCGCTTTGTATGTCAGAAGAGTGCCTCCCGCAAGATCGAGGCCGAGCTTGAACTGAAACTGGGATGGGTTGACCTCGGTCGTGTATACAAAAAAACCGAGGAAGATACCCGCAAGGAGGATTATGAGCGCCGTGATTCGGGATGCCATAGGTAAATAGCTTTCAGGTTATAGGTGGTAGCGTATAGAAAATAACCCAAAAATCCTTAAAAAGCAAAGCCGGCGCGACAGACCCGAAGGTCGTCGCGCCTGGCCTCACCAGACACAATTTAATAAGAAGAAACACCTATGAGTGCGCGAAGTGCCTCGAGAGCGCTTGCAAGTTGTTTATACACATCCATTTCTGCAGCGCTGGAAGTCGTTTGTGCAGGAATAGAGAACTTGGTGTTTCCGTTACAGTAGTTTCTTCCTGGAGAAAAGTTTGGGTCTACCCAAAATGTGTAGGCTCTTCCGTCAACGAACTGTGCTCCCTTGAGTGGAACATCGGTAATTGATGTTCCTGTAATGCCGTCCTCACAATAATAGTGCGGGCTTCCCCCACCCAAGCATGTTGTGAACCGTGGATCGTCGTAGCGAGCAGATGTTCCATCGTCGAGACGAACGTTGTAAGAAACCGCTCCGTCAACGGCACCCCACGAGAGCGTCACTTTTTCTGTGAATACACTGATAGTCCCAGATGGAGAGAGTCCTTTTGGAGCAATGCATTCCGTCGAGGTAGGTGGTGGCGTTGGGGCGCTACACGTAATAGAGCGTGGCGTTGCCGAAAGAAGTGTCATTCCATTTGTTTGTGGGTCGACTCCGTATGCGTATATCTGGTGAGTTTTTCCGTCTTTGATACTTTCCGGTATCGTGAAGCGAAATCCGTGTGCTCGTACACCACCGCACGCAGTTCCAACCCCTATTTCTCGAGTGATGTTTGCTGTCGTCGCGCCAACATCGAAACCTCCTTTTACAGAGCCGTCAACAAATTTTACCTTGAGTGCTTTACTATAATCATCCGCATCGCATGTCCATCCTTCAGCAACGGTGCACGAAAGTGTGTCGTGGTAACCAATAGGACTTGCGTTCGACACCGGTGGTGTGGTGGTGTCTATAAGTGTGAAGTATCCATCACTGGTGTCCTTGGCAACAAAATCGCCATCTTCCTCGTCGTCGCTATAGCCATAGAGCAGAACCTTGTAGCTACCAACTGGAAGGGTTTTGTACTCATCGAGGTTCAAACAATAGGCACTTTTTTGTGGCGCATATACCATCTTTTTTTCATTTGCCGACACCGAAGCAATCATACAGAGCGGAAAGCTCCCTCCCGCGCCGTCATCAATATAGACCCTTACGTCTCCATCAAAACCTCCAGAAGTCCAAGAAATGGTATTACTCTCTCCGCGATACCATGTTTCGCCACCGTCGGGCGAAGAAACCCGTATGAATGGGGTGCTTGCTGTTGTAGCAACAAAAATTCCATTCTTACACTCATATCCATCAGGTGCCAGCACTCCAGCAGCGCCTAATCTTCCATTGCTTGTAACAAACCCCTCATTTAATTGGGTCTTTGTTGCACAGTGGTCGTAATACGTGGAATAGGTCTCTGATGTTGACCGCTGGGGAGGTGAAGGCGGACTATCTCCTTTTCCAAAAACCCAGGGCCTGTCACTACTTACATATTCCCCCTTACTTATTCCTTTTGTAAACAAGTCCGGGTAGTTTTGTGGAGTTATCGGATACGGAGCGACCAGTTCATAATCCGGACTGTCATCAGAATCACTGGCTTGAATCGTTGTTCTGGTTATCGTAAACAGAGCATTGCTCAAATCCCCGTTACATCCACCATCAAAAGGTGCGCCGGAAACACATCCAACCTGGACAAGATACGATCCTCCACTTGGAACTGATGGAATATACCAAACATATTCACCATCATTGGTTGTTCCTTCTGAAATTGTTTTAACTGTTTCGTGCTTTGTAATTCCTCCTGAAACATATCGACGAATAAGGTGTAGTTTGACAGGAGTGCCAGCGGGATAGTTTTTGCTGGTCCAAGTGATTTCCATGTCAGATCCCATAGTGAACATCTCACCCCCATTTGGAGATGTAACGGTAAGAGATGCTGTCTTTACAGGAGGAGGTGTTGTGGTCGTTGAAAGAAGATCGAATGTATCATCGCTTGTATCACACGATGTTGATTTGTTCTCGGGACATACACGTATACGGTATGGATCGGGCATTAATGCTGTTGAGCGCGGATCACCAGCAACCGTACCTGCCACCCAACGGTAGGATTGTCGATCGGTGTCGTAGTCAGGTGTTACGCCAAATGTAAGCCCGAGCTTTTGTCCGTCGTCTTCTTTTACAATCCATATATCAACAGGAAAAGGAGATGACGAGTTTGATGTGCCGATAAACCAAGAGATTGGAACAGCAGCTCCTCGTACGATACCTTCACCCCCATTTGGATAGAGAACTTTTATTTTAGAAGAACGCGTTGGTCCGTTGTCTTGATCATCCTGGATCGAGTCGAGTGCCTCGTCAACGAGATTTTGGACCTCGTCGGTGAGATTAATAACCTCATCCCAGTCCTCGTTATAAAAAGCATCGAATGCCTCTTCGAGAAGATCTTCTGCTTCAGCAAGCAGTTCTTCTGCCTCGTCGGTGTCCTCATCGCTACCCTCCGCCATAGCAACTTCATCTTTCGCGTTTTCGAGTGCATCTTCTGCATCTTCAAGTGCCTCCTCTGTCTCTTCCTCATCTACAGGGTCGTTGTTTTCTTCCTCTTGGAGTTCTGCGAGTTGAGCGAGAAGCGTTTGTATTTGCGCCTGAAGTGCTGCGATTGTCTCCTGAAGAGTCGTTGCCGAAGCAAACATAGGGAGAAGTAAAACACCAGTGATAAAAAATGTGAGAAGCGTCTGTTTTATTTTCATGAGTGAGTTCGGTTTGTAATAAAATACCCCATTTCAAACTAACATCCCTTCTCCATAACGCAAAGCCGACGCTAGCCCAGAGGGCTAGCATCGGTGTGGCGGTCAGGCGAAACGAAAATCTGGCAATTCACGGGCAAGCTCGTCCTCGAGCTCCTTCCCGAGCCACCCGCACTCCAGCAGGCGCCCTTTTGAGGGCATCCTGAGGCGGGCGTTTCCTTGTAGTGTCACCACAACCTCCAAGAGTGCCGCCAATCCTGGCTCCTCCACCTCTCGAACACAAATTCCCTTCTGTTCTTTTCTGCGGAGCATTCCGGCCTCCTTGTTGTTTGAACAACCTATACCCAGCACACACTATAATTTGTCCGAGAATAAATCAAGTTTTTTCTAGGAAGCCAGCTTTTGTATTCCTTCATTAAATTCCACCTGCGGCTCCCAACCGAGCTCGGTGCGAGCTTTGGAAATATCCGCAACGCTACGCTTGATATCGCCAATGCGTTCGGGCGCGTGGGCAGCAGTGGCAGAAACGCCGAGCACCTGCTCAAGTGCATCCACAAGCTGATTGAGCGACGTCTCGTGCCCCGTACCGATGTTGTACACGCTACCAGCGCTTCCCTTTTCTTCGGCAGTGAGAAGTGCCGACACCGCATCGGATACAAATGTAAAATCGCGCGTGGTTTCGCCATCGCCAAATATGGTAATTGCTTCGCCCGCTTTTATTTTTTTATGAAACAAAGAAATCACACCCGAGTACGGCGAGAGCGCATCTTGCCGCGGACCAAAAACATTGAAAAAACGGAGTCCAACAGTGTGGAGGTTGTGAAGCTCGTGGTACATTCGCGCATATTTCTCACCAATCATTTTATGTAACGCATATGGAGTTTTGGGACAGCACGGCATCGATTCGTTTTTTGGTAATTCGGGAAGGTTGCCATACACCGCGCTCGACGAGACATATACCACTTTGGGAATACCGCGCCGATGCGCGACTTCGAACACGGTGAGGGTTCCTTGCGTGTTGACCCTGTGCGTTACAATCGGAGCCTCAACGCTCTTTTGGACAGACGCAATCGCTGCAAGATGAAAAATAGTGTCAACACCTTTGGACGCTTTTGCAACGGTGTCATAGTCATCAACCGACCCTTCGATAAAAGTAATCGGCACTGCAATATGTGCAAGATTTGCCTTCTTCCCTGTCGAAAGATCATCGAGCACGGTCACCTCATCACCGCGCGCCACTAGCGCATCAACAAGATGTGAACCAATGAACCCGGCACCGCCAGTAACAAGCGCTTTTGCCATGGTTATATTCTATCAGTAATCAGAGTATAGAGATTTTTATACAAAATCGCAATCGCTACGGGACCGATGCCTCCTGGAACAGGTGTTATGAGTGCTGCCTTTTCTTCGCAGTGTGGGTCTGCGTCACCGATTACCTTTCCTCCACTCTCAGATGTCCCCGCATCAAGAATCACAACACCACTCTTAATCATGTCCGATTTTAAAAGACCCGGATGCCCTGCGCCCAGAACGATGATGTCCGCTTTTTGTGTGTATTCAGATATGTCTTTCGTGTTCTCGTCGCACACGATAACCTCTGCCCCTTGTTGCTTGAACCAAACCGTGGCAGGTTGGCCCACAAGACGCCCATGTCCCACAACAACAACGTTTTTTCCTACCACAGAAACATCGTGTGTGTGCAGAATGTGTCCGAACGCTCCCACAACAGGCGGTAGTATCTTTCCTTGTCCTGTCTCGAACTCTGCGTACGCGTCCGTACCCAAACAATCGATATCTTTTTCTTTTGGAATCGCGTTTCGTATCTTCTCCGTATCAACATGTACGGGTAATGGAAGTTGCACGATGATACCGTCTCCCTGAGACGCTTTTTCTGTGATCTTTAGGACGAGATCGTTCGTTGTGATAGTTGGCGGAACACGAACAATCGAGACCTTGATACCAAGAGCGGTCCCCACCCTTTCCTTTATACCGATATACTGCCGTGTCGCTTCATCCTCGGAGAGAACAAGAACGGATATTCGTGCCCTTTTTGGTAACAACGTAAAGAGAGGGGTGAGTGAGACGCGAATTTCCCGCGCAATTAAAATGCCGTCTACTTTCATGTTTCGATATACCTTTTAGACACCGACTCTTGAAAGAAGCGTTTTCAACGTTTTAAGCGCGATTTTCAAATCAAGAAAGAAAGAGCGATTGGTGATGTAGTAAAGATCATATGAAAGCTTAACGCGGGTTTCTTCGACGTTGGTGCCATGGTGTGGGTGATTGTCGTGGTAGATTTGTGCCCAGCCCGAGATGCCGGGCTTGATGAGGTGGCGCACGTTATAAAACGGCACTTCGCTTTCGTAGTGTTTGACCATCGCGGGCAGTTCGGGACGCGGGCCAATGAGCGAGAGGTCGCCCCTGAGCACATTCCAGAGTTGTGGGAGTTCGTCGATTCGCGATTTGCGAAGAAATGCCCCGGCGCGCGTAACACGCTGACGACTCTGGAGCACCTCATCACCACTGTCAGAGCCCGTCATCGTACGCACCTTGATAATACGAATGAGCTTGTTGTTGCGCCCAACACGCTCTTGAACAATAAAAAGGTTGCCGTGATCTTCGAGATAAACCGCAAGCGCAACAAACGGCAAGAGTACGATCGCGATCAAGAGTAGCGGCAACGCAATAATGATATCCATGAGACGTTTGAGCGCTTCGTAGGCAAACTTACGCGTTACCGATATGTTTTCGAGAAACCAGCTGTACTCGACAAGCGACAATGGCACACGGTCAAAGATATCTTCGTACACTTTGTGCATGTCAATAAAACGCACGCCGGAGAAAATGAGGTTGTAGAGATTTGGTAAAATACTCGCGACACGATTGTTTTTTGTATCAATAACAATCGTGCCAATACCCTCGGTGTAGACGCGCTCGACAATTTCTTTTTTGAAATCAAGCCCATCGACCTCAGTGAGATCGATGGAAGAAACGAACTTGAGCCCATAGCGTGGATTGTCGTTCACTTCGCGCGCAAGATCACGCACTTCACTACCACTACCAATAAGAATTGCCGGATGCTGATCGCGACTGGTAAAAAGCGCGAGACCAAAACGGCGCCACATAACAATGAGCCCAAATGAAATAACGAGATATAAAAAGAGTGTTGTCTTTGGTGTGATACCAAAATATGGAATGAGGTAGAAAAAGAGAATACCGATGACGCTGTTGATAATTTGCGTATTGAGAATGACACCGGGAAGACGTTTTTGGAGAATACCGGTGTGCTTTTCGTAGAGACCAGCAATAAAAAATGATAGAAGCCATACACAAAAGAGAATGGTGAAAGGTGTCATGTGTCGAAACCATTCTGTCACGTTCGGTATCGCCGCTTGTCGCAGAAAAAGTGCTATCCAAAGGGATATATAGAGAATCACGAGGTCGCCAAGGAATAGAACGAGTGCCTCGAGCCGATTGACTGTCTTAAATATCATGCGTAGTAGCAGTATGTATGATGGTATATCATGAATGCAAGAGGCCGCTCATGTGCATTTTCAATGCACATCTATCCGCCCAACGGCGGATTTCTCACGCTTCACAATGTCATTGGTGATATTTTCATGAATACAACACGCAAGAAAATACTGTATGTCATAACAAAGTCCGTGTGGGGAGGCGCACAGCGATACGTCTTTGACCTTGTCACCGAGTTTCAAAATGAATACGAGATAGTTGTTGCGTGCGGCGGAGACGGCCCTCTCATTAAACGTCTGCACGAAAAAGGAGTCCGGACGATATCCATTGAGGCGTTCCAAAGAGATGTTAATCTCAAAAAAGAGTTCCAATCATTTTTTGAACTCTGGAGAACCTTCCGAAAAGAAAGACCTGATATCGTTCACTTGAACAGCTCGAAGGCGGGCGGTTTAGGCGCTCTCGCAGCGCGGCTCGCTGGAGTAAACCGAATCATCTTCACCTCTCACGGCCTTCCCTTTGAGGAAGATCGTCCTCTTTCTCAAAAAATACCCATCTGGCTCGCCACGTGGATAACATTCTTTCTCTCACACCAAGTCATTCTTATTTCAACGAGAAATTTTTCGCGCGCAGGTGAGATGCCCTTTCTAAAAAAGAAAGTGTGTCTGATTCACAATGCGATACTTCCTCCTTCGTTTGAAATAAAAGAGAAAGCACGGGAAGTCCTTGCCGATAAGGCGGGGGCGTCCTTTACGTCACTGGAAAAAAAGCTGTGGATCGGAACAATCGCAGAACTCACAAAGAATAAAAACTTGATGAATCTTATCCACGCCGTACATACACTTGTTAAGAAGGGGGCGGACATTACCCTAATCATCATCGGAGACGGTGAGCTCAAAGAAAATCTCGAGAAAGAGATTCGTGAATGCACTTTAGAAAGCCATGTTTTCATCGTATCAATCCCTGTCGATGCGGGGCGATATATTCCTGCATTCGATATCTTTTCTCTCGTCTCTCTCAAAGAGGGGTACCCCTATGTGCTTCTTGAGGCCGCCGCTGCAGGCATTCCGGTTGTCGGGAGTAACGTCGGGGGCATTGGAGATATTGTGACCGACATGGAGTCAGGAATCCTCGTCCGACCAAAAAACGTCAAAGAAATTTCTGGGGCACTTACTTTACTTATTGAAGAATGCGGTCGGCGGGAAATGTATGGAGAGAAACTCAAAGCATCAATGCAACCTCAACTCTCGCTTGAGAAAATGGTTGCTGAAACGAAGAAGACATATGAAGCATGATCCCTGACTGCGTAACATGTCGACAGAAAGAGTGATACGAGGTACGATTACCCGTGTATGAATCCCGTTAGAGATTGCTACGTTACGAAGATAAAATTTGATTTTGTTTTATGATGAAATGTATGAGAAATTCTTTACGCAGTATAACTACGGAAATGCTTTGCATTTCCTATCTCTAACGGGATGAATGTCGTTTTTGAAGAAGAAAAGATCTCACCGATATCGCCCCTTCCACAAGGAGGATTCGTCGGGTGGTTGATACGGAATAACGTCGTCCACACCCCTGCGCAGGGACAACTGATCGCAATCATTCTTGTTATCGCACTTTTTATCGCTGCCATCACAATAAGCGTGGTGGGGAGGAATACGGACTCCGTCGATACGCAAAAGAATTTTGTTCCTGCTGTCCTGGGAAGATAACGTGTAATCGTGTATCATAAAGCACAAATCATGAACCAAAAAAGAAAAAATAAAAATATCCTTACCGATTCATACTTCACGATTCACGAACGCGGTTTTACCCTGATCGAGATTCTCATTGTTGTTGCCATCATGGCGCTCCTTTCAAGCGTTATCCTTGCGTCTCTCTCGACCGCTCGGAGGAGTGCTCGCGACGCAGAAAGGGTGAGTGAGCTCCGCGAGATGCAAACTGCACTTGAACTGTACTACAGCGATTTTGAGGAATACCCAGATGGCGACGGACTGGGTACGGGTGGATGGGACACGCCGGGCGACGGAACATTCATCACCCCTCTTGTACAAAGTGGACTTTTGAGCAATCACATCCTTGATCCGATTGTGAACGACGATGCTGGAAATCTTCGCTACTATCGTTTTGCTGCGGGAGCGTTTGGATGTCCTTCGGAGAGTGGCCCATTCTATGTACTTGGTGTTGCTGACATGGAAACAAGCAATGGTACACATCCGTTCTCCCCGGGATGGTCATGTCCTTCCCGCGATTTTCAAGATGAGATGGAGTTTGTAATCGGAAAGTTCGAGAAGTAACGCTCCTTCGCCCACATTTTTGAAACACACGGATAATTTCCTGCTGTAAATTTCCTCGTGTTCGCGCCGGTCGCGCTCGCAAGTCGTTTCAAAATATGGGCTCATCCGTATAGCCGCCTGGTTACAGGCGGCAAATATCAAATACAAAGAGATTAATATTCCCTACATCACCACTTCCCCTCCGACGAGATCCGGGTGCGCGGTCCGGCGATAACGGCGCATGCCCATGAGCATGCCGAGTGCCAAAAATTCGATGATAAGGTGACTGCCACCGTAACTCACGAACGGCAGAACCGTTCCCGTGATTGGAAGAACGCCGACATTCATGCCGACGTGTATGACAAACGGAACAAACATAAGGAGTGCGACACCGATTCCGAACAATCTCTCAAAATTTGTCGCCCCATGTATCGCCTCACGGATAATACGCCACAGAAGAACTCCAAAACACGCGACCAAAAGAATGACACCAATGAATCCCCATTCTTCCGCGAATGCCGCAAAAATGAAATCGGTTTCGTATTCGGGAAGGAATTCCAAACGTGATTGCGTACCAAATCCGATACCCCGGCCAACAAGTTGCCCCGATCCGACTGTCACCATTGATTGATATGCGTTGTATCCCGCACCTTGGATATCCGTCAAAGGATTGAGAAAAATCTTGATGCGGTCTTTTTGATAGTCCTCAAATACGAACCCCCACAAGGACCCGAAGACAAGTGCCACCGTTGCAAGAACAATTGCCACGTGCCGCATGGAAATTCCGGACACAAGAACCATTCCGAACCACAGCGCAAAAACGATGATTGCACCACCCAAATCCGGCTGGAGAAACAAAAGAATGAAAAAGATGAGCGCATAGAGTCCGGAAACAATAACATGGCGCGTGCGAGCGATCTCAACGTGTCGCCGCGAGAAATATTTTGCAAGGATGATGACGAGGGCGAGCTTCGCGGGATCAGACGGTTGGATGAAAAATGCTCCGAGATCGAATCGTGAGAGAGCACCTTTGGTGATTGTTCCCAAAAAGAACAAGAGAAAGAGCGCAAGGATCGAGATGAGAAAGATCGTTACAACAACCGGTGTCGTTCGGAGAAATCGCCAATCGATAGCGCTTGCAACAAAGAATACCGCCACACCAACAATGAGCCACGCAAGTTGTTGTTCAAAGAACCCCGCTCCCCTTCCGACGGCTTCGGGTGAAAATGCGTTCATCGTCACAAGTCCTGCGCACACCAACAGGAGCACCGCAATGACAAGCACCCAGTCAATCTGCCCTATCGCCGTCGTAAAAAACGACTTATTCATATCTTAACGCTCGCCCTCAAGGACTGGTACAACGGAAATCGTTACGACAGGACGTGGAAATGGTTCTGGCCACGTGAAGACAATAGTTGTTTCGGATGAACCAGAAAGGCGAGGAATGACGGTGCGGGATGCGTGAAGTGCATTTCCTTCTGCGTCAAAAAGGAGCGCAACGATGGGCAGATCGCGCACCTCACGCAGGCCTTCATTAATGATATCTACGGAGAGACGCGGGGATGTACTTTCAGTTGTAAGTTTCTCATTCTGAGATTCGATTTCGTAGGGCGGAGGACTTTCGTGTACCCACACCGGAGCCCCGAGTTCAAACTCTGCTCGCGTTGCGATTCTATTTCCTGTAGGAATACCCGTTTCAAAGATGGGCACGCGTCCGCTTGCAGGAAGATATGCACGCCCCTTACGCTCTGCAACCAAGATATTGTTCACGTCGCGAAGCCGAAACACATAGGGCACATCGTACGCGGCAAGTGCGCCGTTCGGGTTCTCAACGAATGCAACAGCGGTGTAGGCGCCCGGAATAATTTGAAATAATCGGCTCCATGCCACATTTGGTTCTGCTGCGCTAAAACTACAGACGATTGGACACGAACCCCCACAATCAATCCCTTCTTCTGGGCCATTTTGGATACCGTCGGTACACGTCGCAGGATCGTGAGTGATAAGGAATGTCGGAATACCAACAAGAACGACAAGCGCGAGAAGGAACAGGAAAAAATATTTTGTTTGACGTTTTGATGCCCAGGACATAGATGCAACCCATGATAACAGAAAACCCGCAGGTGCGGGTTTTCATTTCCGTTAGATACTTTGTTCTGGCGGCTACCTACGCTTTTCTTACAGAAACCGTATACCTTTTGAGGCATTTTCTTCGCAAGCTCGAAAATGCCTCAAAAGGTCTTGCGGCGCTGCGCTCGCTCGCGCCTCACCCGTGAGGACCACCATTGAAACTCAAGGGCTTAACTTCTCTGCCTGCGGCAGACAAGCGTGTCCCCGTAGAAAAATTCAACACTCTGTTCTGGCGGCTACCTACTCTCGCCCGTGAGGACTACCATCGGCACTAATGGGCTTAACTTCCGTGTTCGGAATGAGAACGGGTGTGACCCCATCGTTAAGCCACCAGAACAGAATATTGAATTGTCTTGAGTAAAAGTTATAAAGTCGAAGGTTATAAAGTTTTTAAAGTGAGATGCACACGCATTACTTTATGAACATAATAACTTGATAAACTTTCAACTTCTTTGTTGACAACCGTATACTGTAGAGAATTGGTGCGATTTTCAAATTACCTAACAAGAGACGGTTCGACGAATTAGTACATCTCGGCTTCACACATTACTGTGCTTCTACCTAATGCCTATCAACGTGATCATCTCTCACGAATCTCAAACGATTCCTAATCTTGGAATTGGTTTCCCTCTTAGATGCTTTCAGAGGTTATCCATGCCCGACATAGCTACGCAGCGGTGCACCGGGCGGTACAGCTGCCACACCAGAGATCGGTTCGCTTCGGTCCTCTCGTACTAGAAGCGAATTTCCTCAAGAATCAACGCCTGCAGCAGATAGGAGACCAACCTGTCTCACGCATGATACCAACGATTACTCGTTGCATTGGACTGTGACATATACCTTTTGGAACCTACGACCTACCACCTACGACCGACAACAGGAATTGAATCCGTCGTTGGTTGTGTGTTGTTGGTTGTTAGTTCCTTGCGCTTTGCGCAAGGCATGCTGATGTTCAGTCTCTACGGGTGCAATTGCCCCCTCGGCATTACCCACGTTGGGTTTCACCGATTTAATCAGCTTGATCGATGCGAATTGCTTCGCATGACCGCCGTGATGTGATTGGTTCTCTTTCTTATTTTAACCTACGCAACAATGGTGCAAGGATTAACCGACACAACACTTCGCTGTGTTTAGGTTTTTATCTTCGACGAAAAGATTTTTGGTGGATATACAACTTACTCTCGATTTCATTAGGGTTCAGACGGTCAAAAAACCAAAGGTCCAAAATCCAGATTCCAAAATCCAAACAGAGTTCGTTTGAAATTTGGTTTTTGGTATTTGGAATTTAGTTCCTTAACGGTCTGAACCCAGCTCACGTACCTTTTTAAATGGCGAACAGCCATACCCTTGGGACCTTCTCCAGCCCCGGGATAAGGTGAGCCGACATCGAGGTGCCGAACACCGCCGTCGCTGTGGACGCTCGGGCGGTACTAGCCTGTTATCCCCAGAGTAGCTTTTATCCGTTGAGCTCCCCCCGCGTCTAATGCGCAAGGTCGGATCACTATGCTCTACTTTCGTACCTGCTCGACATGTGCGTCTTGCAGTTAAGCCCTCTTATGCCATTACACTATCGGCACGGTTTCCATTCGCGCCTAGAGGACCTTTATAGACCCCTCCGTTACTTTTTAGGAGGGATTCGCCCCAAACAAACTACCTGCCAGATACTGTTCCCGCGCGTTTTTGCCGCGCAGGTTAGAACGTACAATTTAACAGAGTGGTATTTCACTGACGAGTAGAGCACAGCCAAAACCGTGCCCATCAAACCTCTCCCACCTATGCTACGCAATCAACTCGTACGCCCAATATCAAGCTGTAGTAAAGCTTCTGGGGTCTTTTCGTCTAGCTGCAGGTAACCGGCATCTTCACCGGTATTGTATTTTC
>ERZ1292625.1874-Hain-H41-01um-R1-1874-length-21867-cov-5_pt1 | contig 21867 bp, 39 predicted proteins | sample MGYA00564400_ERZ1292625 | MGnify/ENA primary metagenome ERZ1292625 (study PRJEB36523, sample SAMEA6512639) | groundwater metagenome | collected 2019-01-08 | study: AquaDiva: Metagenomics assemblies of 32 groundwater samples
CATTTAAAAGATTTAGTACAGTCGTTACACCTAAATCGGCTACACGGGTTCCAGGGACCCCTGGCCCAGAAGAAAGGATGCAGGAAGAACTGGCAAGGCTAGATAGAGAGCAACGGGCACGTGCTGAAGCCCTTAGACAGGCTCAAGCGGGGGAGTTGTCAGCATTTAGAACCGGATTAGAGCAACAGTTCTTCGGGGGCCTTACTCTTGAGCAAGCATTCGCCCCAGCGGTTCCAGGGGGGACGGGGGGTGGAGATATTGGGGCCTTGGGAAGAGTCTTAGGGGAAACTGCACAAAAGACGTTCACAAGAGAAACTAGGCCCTTGATTGAATCTCAGTTGGGGGCTAGAGGGCTTTTAGACTCTGGGGCAAATGTAGAACTTCAATCAAAGGCTATGGAGGAATCTAAACAAGCCCTTCAGAATCAAATGCTCCAAGCTGGACTAGGGGCTAGAGGTCAATTATCTTCCCTACAGCACAGAGATATTTCCCAAATACAGGGTATGGCTCAATCGGACTTAGCTAGATCATTCGGGTTAGGACAACAGGGAGTAACAATGTCATTTCAAATGCAACTACAACAGATGCAGAATCAATTAGCTAGGGATTTAGCCAAAATGTCACAACCAAGCGGCTTTGAACAATTTATGCAATATGGAACGGCGGGTTTGGGTGTAGCGGGGGGACTAGGGTGGCAACCATTTGGGGGTGGCGGACAAACATATGGGCCGCAAACTCAATCAGGGTGGTAATCATTTAGAGAATAATATATGGCAAACTTTCAATTTCCAATAACTCCACCCGTAGAACCAGCTAAAGTTGCTCCATTTGAACTACCTAAAATACCGGATGCTTCTGCGCTAATTATGCAAGCTGCGGAATTACAGGGTAAAAGAAGGGAAAGAGAAATGGCAACTCTTAAGAATTTTACAGATATGATTCAGAATCTTGGTGAACTATCTGAAAAAAGGAGAGATAGGGCTGAAAAAGATGCACAGGTTAAATTCTTAAATGAATTAAGAACAAAGGAGGATGCCAGACAGGAAAAGGAATTATCCTTTCTAACTGGAAAAACTAGTCCAATGCCACCCGAAGCATCCAGATTTTATGCTTTTATGGAAGAGGGAGTAAGAAACATCGGACAGTTACAGAGTTTAATTAAAAAGAATCCGAATATAGTAAAGGTGGCCACAACCTTTGCGGCAGGGAAGGAAATTCCGATTATAGGACCTACTGCGGTAGCAGGAGCAGAGGCAACCCTAGCGGGACCAGCCTCTCAGAAATTTAATGCTTTAAACAAGATTCTTATTGACCCTGAAATAAGAGCTAAAACAGGCGCGGCCCTAAACAGGGAAGAATGGGAATTTTACGAAACCTTTAGACTTGGCTTCTGGGATGTACCAGAAACAATAGAATTTAAATTGGAAAGATTTAGAAAATTATTTGAGACAGTTAATCAACAATTAAAGTCTGGGACAAGAATACCTGGAAATTCTCCCGGAGAGGGACAAACTAGAGAGTCTATAACGCCCATACTCAAAGGGATAAGCGGAGAATCCCCTACAGTAAAATCTATACCAGATAGATATAAAGAACTTAAAACTCTGGGGATGTCAGAAGAACAATCTAAAAAAAGACTATTGCAAGAAGTTAAACAGGGATTAGTTAAATAATATGGCAAATAAATTATCTCCTGAAGATCAATTAATAATGGCCGATATTGATAATGCTATAGGTTCTTTAAAGAAAAAAGAATCCACATCAGATTTATATTTAAATCTATTAAATCGAGCTGCCCCAGGAGCATTAAATATGATACAGGAGGCTGTCCGTGGGGCCACGCTACCTCTACGGGCTCCTACAAGGGCGGCGCAAAGGGGAATTGCCGCCGGAGCTACACCAGAAGGCGGGAGAGAGGCTTTGCCTGCTGTGGGGGGCTTATTGGGGATGGCCGTACCTGTTCCTGGACAACCCGTTGTCGGGGCCGCAGGCGGGGCGGGTGGAATGGAGCTTTTAGCCCAGAGACTATACGGAGAAAAGCCTAGTCTTCAAAAAGCGGGACAAAAAGCACTGGTCGCCGGTGCCCTTGCTATCCCCGGAACGCCCGCTATGCTAGGTGTCGCCACGAAACTTCAATCAGCATATCCAAGACTATTTAATCTATTTGGAGTATTTCCCAAAACAACTGAATTTTTTATAAAAGAAATGAGGGCAGGAAGAACTGTCCCCAAGCTAGGGACTGAGAAAGCTGTTCTCGCTAAAGGAATTTCTGGGGAGTTAGAAGAGGCTGTTTTGGCCCCACAAAGAGCCGTAGGGGCGGCAATGGAAACTACGGAACAATCTATAAAAACAGTATTTGGGAATCAGAAATTATTTGATTTATCAGACATAAAATCTCTCTTACAGGAAAGTACATTTGCAAAATCCCCAGATGTTAGAAAGTCTCTAGGGGGATTCTCTAGGCTAGTCCCCAAAGAGCCAGCAACATTTGATCAATTAATTAAACTTAAACGCTCTCTGACTGAGGGAATAACTACAAAAACAGGAAAGACCTTAAAAGTTGAGGAAAAGATTGCTTCAGATATAAATAATAAAATAGTTGAAAAATTAAATTCTGCGGGACCGATATTTGAGGATTATGCTACCCTATCCAGAAACTTTAAAACTATAAAAGACCAGTCGGAAACATTAACTGGATTAAGGACTCACCTATCTCCAAAGAATGTTGAGCAAACTTTTAGAAGATGGGGGTCAGGGAGGTTTTTGGATACAGAATTAAATGCTTTAAAATTCCTAGATACTCAACTTTCTTATATAGGAAAACAGCCAATTTTACAAGAATCTTTGTCTGGCATACTTTCCCCTGCTTTTAGGGGAACTTTACCAACGAGATTAGGAGAAGCAGGACAGTTTGGGGCATTGGGGGCGGCGGCTAGGACAGAGGCGGGTAAGACACCTGGTAAGGTAATATCCTTCTTCGGACTTCAAACTATACCTGCTTTTAGAAGATTAGAATTAATCCTTACTCAGAAAGCAATTCAATCGTCAAAAGCATTACAAGAAAAAATAAGATCAACATTTTTAATGTCCAAAGCAAAATCTTCCGGAAAGGCTACGCCGGAGCAAATGGGGCTAATAGCGGGAGCAGGGGCCTCTTTGGCTGTTATCCCTAAGATGTTGTCTGATTTTCAGAAAACGGAACTAGAGAGCAGGACTCCGGTTCTTAAAGAACACCCATCTAGGCTTCCTCCCGAACTTCGAGTTCCAGAATCATTTATGCGAAGGCTTAGATCAGAGAACGCAAGAAGGGCGGAAGAAGGAAAACCTAGAATAAAACTAGTTTATGAATAAAGAACCTACGATTAAAGAAAGACTAGCGGTTATCGAGGTCCACCTTGCGAATCATCTTCACCAGCATCAAGAGCTAGTCCAATCACAACTGAGATTACGTATGCCCATATTGCAAGGACTAATAAATCTATTAACGTCATTGGTTTTATATATACTGTTAAAATATTTCTAGTTTATTATGCGTAGATTAAGGTCCCTATTCTCCGCATTTGACTATTTAACATCTTCCATAACCTTTTTACAATCCATTTGTGCAGTTTCATATTCCGCATAGTTGTCATAGACTGTTACCCCTATCGCAAGAACAATCTTTTGTTCAGATTGTATCTTCCCAAGGGCAATACACGCCTTTTTAACGTCTTGATATGGGGTAAGACTAAACTTTCCAGCTACTACCCATATTACAAAAAACATTACTGTACTCATCTTATTCTCCTGATTTACAACATATCCATTTTGTTGATTTATTCGGTTTCATGTGATTACCCCAAATAATCTTCAGAGCCGCTTCAAATTGTTTTGAACCAAAAGTAGGTCCATTTACTATTTTGAGAGCCCTTTCAAAATCCATAGTTTTATAAGAAGTATCCTCCACTTTATCCATATTTTAACCCTCCAAGCTAGGGACCATCTTAAACTAGGGTCTATATATTTAGCCCTTAAATATCCACGTCTTCCATTAATACTAAGCTTACGCCAAGTACACCATTTACATATCCACCCACACCCTAACATCGTATACCTAAGACTATAAAATCTTATAATTTTATAAGTGTTAGGATAGTACCAATTACAAACTACACATTTTTTAAACCAATTAACCATTTGGTTCTCTCCAAGGCCGTTGATACGGGATTAGTGCTTACTGATCTTCCTTTAACAACATCTAACCAATGAGACATTTGATTTAAAAACATTTCATTAGAAATAGTTTCCTCTTTCCCGTTTAGTCTTGAATACTTTATTGGAGATTGATTATTACCAACAACAGTAACAAATCTATTGGGATTAAACCCCATAATAAGATTATGAATATTACTAAAACTTGAAATGTTCCCAAATTCGGGCACCGAGTATTTTTCCCAACATAGGTCAACCATGTGAATAAGATCAAGATAACTAAAAGGACCTTTACATAAATATCCATATTCAATAAATCTAATATCAGATTCCCAATATTCTTTACAGAACCTATAATTACAGGCAACAAATGTAGGAGCCCTACGCGGAGTGATATAATTAGTTAATACATTTTCCACAATTATAGGTTTTTCAATAAATACAGGAATATCAAGTTGAACTTTATCTAATATGGAAATATGCGTATCTGGGGGAGTACAAATTAAAACACTTAAATAATTATTCCATTTAATATGAGAAACATCTTTATAATGTTTTATTTCATCCGCAGCAATTAAATCAAGATCAGGTACAATATCTAAAACATCGTAGGTTTGGCCTAATTGATTAAGTATCTTACCATGTTTAAAACCCATACTTCCGTATCCTATAATTAAATGTTTTTTCACCACACGCGCTCCTTAAATTCTTGTCCTAGTCGCATTTTATGTCCCCTTAAATTCTCTGCGTGGCAATTAACCTCATTCCACATATTTTCGCCCCTTAACATCACTATTTCACAGCAAACATATCTACTAGAACTATAAATATGTATCCCCTGGACATCTAAAATATTGCACAAACAAGAATTTCTACACTCAAGAATCTTATTGGCAAACATAGTTTTAGCTACTGGATAACTAATAACAATTTTCTCCCCCGGACAATAATCTCCCCGCCTACTTTTTTGAAAAAATTCTTTCTTTCCGTCCATTATTTTTAATGTTCATTCCTACTCTGGGAATATTAAGGAAAATCTTTATAAACGGGGGCATCCTCTTTAGTACGGTTAATGCCAACCGATTTTGCATCATAACAAGTATGGATCGTACAACAACAATTTGACCATTTTTTAATCTTTTTAATTTTTGGAAATAGGGGACAATATCTGATATTATGTTGTAACCATTGAAGACAACTATTGCACCAAGTTCGTAATGGAGTTTTCATTTTTAATGTTCATTTCTACGAAAATAATCCTCAGTAACCTTCAATCCACTAATTGTCATGGCCAATAGAGTCCAATCAGAAGAATCTATTTTTCCATTTAACATTCCCACAGTTCCGATAATAAAACTGAGTCCCTTAAAACCAAATAAATTTTGAATCTTTATAGTCATCCAACCATTTATCATTTTCCGCATATGATTTTACTACACCCAATTTTTATTAAAGAAAATGCAAAATACTGATTAGTCATCCCCTTGGAGGGGGGATATCTGGACCTGGTGGATGATGTGTTGGTTAAGTATTTTACACCAACATCCGTACCGTCTTCTGATAAGTTAACAACTATTCCCCTAAAAAAGGGTATGGCTGATAAAGTAACTATATCCCCGATTTTAAACACTTTACCCTACCAATCATTAATATCTATATGACTTATTCCTGAATTTATGTCTTTTCTTATATTTTAATTTCCCGCTATGATTACCTGCCCTTGGGGCGTATCTTGTCTTCTTAAATAAGCCACGTTGTAAATATTTCCCTTTTAAAATAATTTCCATTTATTCTATCACTTTTTCCTTATAAACCCGATTTCTGCAAGAGGAACACTCAAAATACAGTCCCACATCTAACATTGTGCCCTTACAGAAAATACTACTGTGATACCCTCCGGAAGATACGGTTACTCGACTTATCTCCCTTCCGCATCTCGGATAATTATATTCGTTGTTAATATGTGTTGTTGAAAATAAGCCCATTTGTTTACCCTCTCATACTTTTCTTAACTTTCTTGGGGTGGGGATTATTCCTATGCCCTGTTTTATTTAAAGATATTTTCCCCTTCCTTGATACCTTTTTAAAGGGTCTTCCAAAGCTAGGTCTTATAGGATCAGTCAATAGAAGAATATCTAAATTATGATTAAACCATTTTTCCTTATCATGAAATGGTTTCATCCTATTAAAACTATGAGACTTTCTTTTGGGTACAAAATATCTTTCTGGCCTATATCTTTTTGCCATTATCCCACTCAATATGTATGTGGTCAGACTCTAAAACAATATCATATTTATCACTAAGAAATGAGCGTAAATCTTTAATTATATTACGGATTTCAGTTTTAGTTAAATCCCTAATTCTAAAATCCAAAGCCAAATCTTTATTATGCAAAGATTTCGGTCTATTATCGTGCGAATCATGCGCAGAAGTTATTGTAGGAGTTTTATCATAAATAGACCATACTGATAATGCAAATTTAAGAATCTGTAATACCTCACGAGTAATTCTCTTAAATTTTACCGAATCTTTAACATCTATCCCTATTGTCTGCATACTATTTTATCCTGTAGTTGAATAATATGATAAAAAAGTTTGCTTATACTCCTTACCGGATGACCCCTTCCATCTAAAATTCTACCTTTACTACGAGAAATATATTCCATCAAAACACCTTCCCACGTACATTCTTCTATTTTGGAATGATATTCATTTGGCAAGCATACTACCTTTCCTATCATAAACTTTCTAAAAACCTACCTGCTAAATTCTCTTTTCTAGGAACCCACCTGATCTTAAAATTCTCTAGTTCAAAGGATTTATTTCTAACCGAGTAAAGGGCAGGCATCAAATTATGGGATTTTATTCTAAAACGCCCGTAGAACCCCTCTACAACCAGCCTAGAATCACCCAGGATGAGCTTTTTTGCACCCCGTGGCACTTTCTCCATAACTAGGTCCAAAGCACGTCCCAGAGCCTTTAATTCAGCCAAATTAGAGGACGTATCTGGGGTTAGGGACCCACACTCCGTAAACACAGTCTTACCGTCTTTACAGATTATTACACAATATCCCGCGCTATTGTGATATTTAGGAGAAGCATATCCGTCAAAGAATATTTTATAGTTCATAGAAATTGTCTGGGGTGAAATATCCACCCCAGAAATTATTACTCTCCTAGTGGGGAATCGGGGACGTTCGTCAAGGTTTCTTTTGGCTCTGTTCCCGCCTCCCCAGAAGTCAGGCCCTCTACTGACCTACTGTTCTTAGACCCCTTTGGTCTCCCTAGTTTATTGCCGAACTTACTATACCCCCTTCTCTTGGTCATTTATTCCCTCCGTGTCATTAACTACATCTAATTTATATGAACTATATTCAGTCATTATAGTCCACGAAGAATTTTCATCTTCAAGTGCTGCGCGTACTCTTGAAGTTACAATAACTCTTTTCATTCCTGGAACATTATCAAGAGATTTAGAAACCAATATAAATTGGTTCCCTATTTCAGGTGGCCAACTACGGGGCTCCCCTATAACAAAGGGAGTCCTTAAAGGAGTTTTTTCACGGTCTGTTTTTATTAATTCCATTCTTATTTTAGGCATATTATACTTTCCTCCTCCAGAGAATCTGGATTCGGGCCTTAAAGTCCCCTTCTTCCTTAAATTCGTGGTTTATACCTGGAAGGAAAGCTCCAGATATAGGCCCCCCGGTCCACCAACCCCTCATCACCGTCTTCCACCTAGGCTTTCGGGTCATGGCTTCTTTTTGAGCGGACAGGTCTCCCTCAGTTTGGCTTCCAGGTCCTTGATCTCATTCAAGAACTCGTCAGCGTGTTCCTTTGCGTCCTTGTAGAGTGCTTCCAGCTCCTTGATGCGGTCCTGGGCCGATTGCAGACCTGGCGGTAAATGCAAATCTGCCCAACCGGCAGGATCAGCACAGCCCCCCTCACGGATGTAAACTAGGGCCTGCCGGGCTTCGCAGTAGGCTCGGGCGAGAGAGATACACGCCATCTCCGATTCCCGCATCGTAGCCCCACTGGGACTTGACTTGAGTTTCGCAGCAAGTGCATTTGCGAGCCCCAGGGCACCCTCAATCCTCACCTTGTCGCTCATCCCCCCTCCTGTGTGCCACACTGAAGGCACGTAACACCTTCTTCTCGCCACATCCTTACGACTCTCGGCCTGTCATCCACCGCGAACACAATGCTCGCCCGGTGGTCCGGGTACCTGTTAAACCACTCACGCTTGAGCTGATAGTCCGGCGTACCATCCTCACGGCCCAGTAGACGGAGGCGGATTATGCCGTACTCGCCGTCCAGGATCAGTCCGTGATCCGCCAGCCACATCTTTGTCACACTCTCGTACTTCTTTGGCCTTGCGGATAGCAAGACTACGATGATACCCGCTTTAATCAAGCTCTCCACCAGCACCTTGCACCACCAGTTGATTCCGTCGTCAGCCATGCCCGCGTAGAACGCCTCGAAATCCCTCTTCCCTCCGGTAACGTGGCGCACTCTGTGGCCCATGTCGGTCAATGTGCCATCCAAATCCACTACTATAAACGGATAGCCAGGATCAAGCTTCATCTAGTTCTTCCCCAATTTCTTAACAGGAACCTCAGCGACTACAAATTCTTTTTCTTCCGTCATTTTATCTCCTTTAACCAAGTTGAAAAAGTAGCGTCAAATACTCCCCCACAATTATCAAATATTTTTACTGGAGCTGTTTTTTCCCCTTTCCTGGTTTTTGCTTGAACAAACATAATAGTTTTAAAAACAAAACATACAGAAAAACAATCAAATCTACCATGAGAACCTGCCGTCCTAGCCGCAAAACAACCATCTTTATTATGTTGTTTAGGACACCGGATGCTTTTTAAAATTTCTCTTTCAAACCTCACTCCACGAATATAATTAGGATTTCCCATGTTGTTGTGTTTCAACCAAAACTCTATCTACCGCTTTATATAAGTCAAGTAAACTAATATTTTCATATTCTTCTACTGTGTGGTCAAATTCAAATTTATCTAAAGATATTTCAGACGGAGAATTAGGATCAAAGGAATATGGGTTCTTAGACTTATACCTATTTACTCTAACTAATATTCCATCAAGTTTTCTTAAATATTCCGCTTCATTTGGATACCTGACATCATCTATAACAATATTAAAATTATGATTATTTTCAACTCCATTTTTAATAATATCTAACCAATAAGTATTCCTCCAAAATCTCATAAATTCCCCCAACCTTTCCATAAATTCTCTTGGGGTATGATCCGTTATAAAAGATTGAGAAACCTCTTTTTCATTTCCAAATAACATAGTTTCTGTAAATTCTGGAATTAATATCCTTGATAATTCTTTAAGGCGGGTAGAAAAAGATAATTTTTTAAAACCCCGATATCGCACAAGATAATCCGCCGCAGAAGTCTTACCAACACCCTTATATCCTGAAAGACCAATTATTATCATTTTATATTCAACCACATACTATTTTATCTTCTATTTGAATAAAATGACCGGAAAAAATAACCTCATCCCCCTTCAAACTTCCACAATAATTATTTAATAATATACCTTTTTCAGGGGAAATATATTCTATTAAAAAATTACTCCACACACATTTTCCGAATGACCACTTATAAACACAATGCCATTCATCTTCAAAACATTTTACTCTACCTATCATCATTAAAGTTTATGGACAGTAATCACTATAAATTACATATAACATATTAAATGTTTTTAAAATCTTTTTAGAATACTTCCGAGCCGCCGGACCATTGCCATTATATCTTTTTATTGCTATTCCCCTAATTTTATATTTATCTAATAATACCCTTAAAAATCTTACTCCTGTATCAACATTAAACTCAACATCATAAAATAGTTTATCATATAATTCATCACGGGTTAAATTCGGATACATTTCTTGTGCCGTATCTATACTAATTTGCATATATCCAACAGCATTGCCGGAGTCTCCAAAGACGTTTTTAAAATTACTCTCGTGGTACATCACTGATAATACAAGCAAAGGATTAATTGAGTATTTAACAGAACTATCATATATTGACTCTATAATACGTTCTTTTCTTATATAATCAATATCTGGCCTAACTGAATCTATAAAATTATTAGATATTGTATAATAATGTATTTCGTATGTTTCCTGATTAGTTATACAGGGAAAAAGAAAACTTAATAGTATTCCGTACATATTATATACTACAAACAATTTTATCTTCTACTAATTCTAATTCATCTTCTCTAAATGAACTTTCTAATAAATTTAACTTATACCAAAAAATTCCATTAGTGTCTTTATAAATAATACGAATAATCTTAAGAATCTTATCAAAAACCTGTTTAGAAGATATATCCTCACAAAACGTAGGATATATATGCTGTTGTTCCTCTGTAAAAACAATCTTAACACGGTCACCAACTCTAAATTTACCTTGTCCCATAATTTAGACGATTATACTGTTTTCCCAACCAATATGAAACATAACAGTCTCTACAAATAGATTTCGGATTCTTTTGCCTAATTAGTCTTTTATCCCTCATCCAATATGGGATAGAAGAAATACCTACCCCACACCTAGTACAAACTCCACGAAGTCGGCCCGAACGTAGACCTGCCATTCAATCCTCATCAAACAATGCCCCACACATATCACACACTGTTTCCCATCCATCATCCCCGATCATGTGTGTCTCAACTACCCCCTTACAACAGACAGGACAAATCTCTCCATCTTTTATTCTCATTTATCTCCCCAAGAATTAGCAACCTTAACATCCGCCACAATAGGCGTATCTTTTAGAGAAAAAGACCTTTCCATAATATTTTTAACTTCTTCCTTTTTATATTCTTCCGATTCTTTTACTTCCACAACAACTTCATCATGTACAGAAGCTAAAACAGAATACCCTAAAAAATAAAGATTCAATAATATTAATTTCATTATATCTGCTGCCGAACCTTGAATTTTATAATTAATAATATTTATATATTTTTTAGGTAGTACAATTCTCCGACCCCCTAAAGTATCAATATACCCTATTTTGTTCACTTTATATATTTCATTGTACGACCAATAGCTAATCCTGGGAAAAGCCTGTATAATCGTTTCTCTGATTTCTCTAACGCGAATCTTGCTAATTTCAACACCATATCCAACAAGGACATCAAACAATGTATCAACACCAGCTCCATATAGAGTCGCCAAACCCACAGTTTTTCCAATAAACCTTTCATCTTTAGTAACCTCCCTTTTATTAAATATTTCCTGAGTTACTTCAGTATGGAAATCTTTGCCGGAGTTAAATATTTCAAGAAGTTTGCTATCTTGGCTAAAAAATGAAATAAGCCTTGGCTCTATCTGGCTTAAATCTCCCAAAATAAATTTATAGCCGGGTCTGGAAATTATACACTTACGAATCATTTTCCCGTATTCGGTACGTATAGGAATATTCTGTAGATTAGGGGAAGAACTACTTATTCTACCAGACCTAGTACCGCATTGATTAAATGATCCAGTTAAAATATTTTTATCCTTCATTTTAAGAATATAAGTAGAAATTAATTTACTAAATTCTCGATGTTGTAGAATATCTTTACAAATAGGAACAGTATTTGATAAAGATTTTAAGACTAATCTACCTGTACTAATAACTTCTGTATTTGCAACATATCTACTTAAATCCTTTGAATATCCCCTACTAATTAAAAAATTTCTAACTTGTAATGGTGATCTTAAATTAATACCTGGAAACTTCAATTCTAAATCAACGATTCTTTCTATAAAAATCTTTTCTAATTTTCTAATTTGTTTCTGGTCTAAGAATAATCCCCTACTTTCCATGTTTATAATAAGGTCTATTAAGGGAAATTCTATAAACTCGGTCCAAGAAGATATTTTATTTTTATATCTATTGTAAATTTCATAAGAACCAAGAACATCTTGTTTGCAATATCTGGATAAAACTTCTTGATCTACTTCCTCAAGTTTCTTTTTATTTTTACCTTTTCCGATAACATCTTGGAATCTTTTAATCTTCCAACCCATTTTAGAAAGTATGTCTTTTAGTCCCAGAGGCTCAAATGGATGATATTGAAAATATGCAATCTTTGTATCAAAATATGGACCAACAATATTAACCCCACTGTTCCTCAAAAATTTAATATCAAAAGATATATTATGGCCAATTTTAAGATATTCCGGGGATTCTAAAATATTAATTATATCTTTAGGTATTTGTTTAAATATCACTTTAGGCCCTTCTCCGTTAACTTTTATTCCCAGGCAAATAATCTTTCCCGTTAAAAAATCTAAAGAAGAAGTTTCAACGTCTAATACTATGAATTGATCCCACATTTCACTATAGGCATAACCCTTTTTATAAATTAATTCTTAGTCCAACATATAAACCTAGTGGATTTAATATCTGCTGACCAATAAATACTTCAGTATTTACAAGTATTCTTAGTCTATCTAACTTATAAGATATAGATACAGTAGGATAAAATATAGGATTAGTATATATAAACCCTAAATTTAATCCAAGTCTATTCCAGAAAAATACTTTACTGTCAATCCCATAAGAAACCGGAATAGATACTTGTACACCTGGACGAAATACAAAACCAATATTTTTCACCCTTACCTCGGCCACTTCTTCTAATCTTTTTCCTCCTTTGGTCTTTATCTGTATTCCCCCCTCAGAAGGTACATAAATTAGCTTGTGCTTGTCTATAACAACTAAGGGAGTTTTTAACAAGCCCTCAACTCTAAACTCTAATCTCCTAATATATCGTAATGCTAAAAGATAATAAAAGATAAACAAAGATAACACCAGTAATAATAAGAACAAAAGAATATTTAATTTCCGCATATTATTTTATAATCACTTATTTTATTTAAATGGATTATCTCATGGAAATCACTATATCTCCTAGAAAGTCCCTCCGAGGCGGGAAAGTGTTTCACTTCTGCAAAGGCCCCGACCAAACTAGTAACGATTCCTCTAATACCAACTTTATAGGATACCTCAACAGCATCGCCAACCTTAATCATATTATTTCTTTATCAGTTTCTTTCCAAAATAGGGTTTAAAGGTATTATACAAATCTTCAGTCTCTTTAACATCAATCTCACAATGGCGAGAAATAAAATCCAGAGCCCACTTTTCTCCCCGTATCGCCGCAAACTTTATCTTTGGAGTAGTAAAGGTCTTTTTAGTTATCTTTAAAATATTAAAATGAACATTCTTTAATTTGTTACTAGGAAATCTAAAAGACCCCCTGGAAGTATAAATCAAATCTCTTTTATAGTGTGGACCAATAGACCGAACCCCATTTACTGCCGCCCGCGTATTAAGAAATGGGCGATCAAATTCTATAATATTCCAACCTACTAACATATCATATTTACTCAATTCCTTCACTGCTTCTTCAACTACCCATTTATCAGATTCTTTATTTGGATTTCTTTTATCATCTATTCTTATAGTTTTTGTAGGCCCTTTATATTGCTTAACAGAAATGCAAAGTAAATATCCGTAAATAGCATTTAAATCTGTAGTCTCACAGTCCCATGTTGCTATCTTAAATTTATTTTCTTCTTCAATAAGCATAATTTTACCCTAATTTATTAATACTCCACTCACCTTTTAACTCAAATTCCCCAACTGGACCATTTCTGTTTTTTACAACATCTATAAAAAGTCCATTGGGGCTTTTAGATAGTAGCATTGCAACGTGCGCCGACTCTTCTAGCTTACCGGTTTCTTTCATATCCCATATCTCAGGTCTTTTATTAGCACTATCCCCCGTAGGTCTTTTTAACTGACTAGCTAAGACTATAGGAATATTATATTCTCTGGCCAAATTAAAAATTTCTTCCACCTTCTTAGTATATTCCACGTATTTATTTATTATAAATGGGTTTGTACCAACATTCTGAAAATAATCAAAATAGATAATTTGAGGTTTAATTCTATCCAGACAATATCTTATATCTTTTACCTCTGGCTTATATTTATCTACAATATTTATATCAAATTCATTTAAAATAGGTATTAAATCGTTATGAATTAAAGATGTATTTTGTCTTATAAATTTGTACTCTATGCCGGATAATCTGGATAACATTTTTTCAAGGTAGGCGGAGGCTGTAACTTCCGTTGTAAAAACAAGCTGTCTAACATTTTTTAAGTTTACCAATAAATTTAATATGAGAGTAGTCTTTCCTACTCCGGTCCATGCTCCGATCAGATACAAGCACCCTGGATAGAATCCATCTATCAAGTTATCTAATTCCATATATCCGGTAGGAATATATTTTCTCTCTTTAGAATAATTAATATATTCTTTTAACCAACTTGGGTCTTTTACTTTGAAAATCTTAATAATATCATTTTCCATGATAAAGTAATCATTATGGCAATCCAAATAAAACTAACAACACACCAGGAAAGAAAACTAAGTATTAAGAGCATACAATTTTATCAGAACCTATTTTAATTAAATAATTTATGTGGTGCCTGCAAAATTTATTATCTAAAGGAGCCCACCACAAGGTAGTATTGGTCGTGTATTTTACAAATACCCACCCCTCACAAAGTATTTGAGTAACAACTCCCTTAGCCCCTGGATGATATGATGCTTTAACCATGTCCCCAACTCTTATCATATTATTTTATCCAATTTAAAGATTTTTTCCATTCATAAATCTTAAGAATTGACTTCCATAGTGATTCATCATATTTCAAAACAACAACATCTAAATAGGTCGGTCTAAGATATATTAATTCTAGTCTTACTGGCTCTATATTTAAATTCTTCTTTAATAGATATCCGTAACCGTTTACTTGTAATTCTGCGTCTATTCTCTTTCCTCCGGTCTTTAAATCTGCCACAACAGGATTGCCGTTATCATAATATAGATAATCAAGATGACCTTGATGTTTAATAGGGTCATCAGTCTTTAAGGCAACCTCGGTTTGAATGTCTTTTTTCTCTTTAAGAAATTCCAATAAGTTTTCAATTCTTGTTTTGTATTGTTTTTGTATTCTTGCCTTTTTCCCAGAAAGAACCTTTGAAATATATGCATGGATTTTTGTTCCCCTTTTTGCAGAAGTTTGGAGTATTTTATTTGTATCTATGCCCGCCCTCTCAGAATTACGTATCCAATTTACAAGACCTGCCTCTAGTCCAAGAACTTCACGAATAATCTCTGTTACTCTCGCGTATTCACAACTGTTCTGCGAGCCCATGAAGTTCCTCCGCCAAGGACTTAATTCTATCTTTTACGGAACCGCTTTCTTGCCTACGATCCATCTTCTCTTGGTGACGATCTTCCTCGACGGGCTCAGAAACACGAACTCGATCAACCCAAGCCCAAGTATCACTTAGACGATGTTCTTTAACCTCTAAACCAGACAATTTGGCCTCTATGTCCTTAATATCTGAAGATGCATACACACATCCCCCAATATTTGTCATATAATAAGGGCCTTTTCTTCCTTTCATTTTTCTAATTTCACTCATTGTTTTATCCTCCACATACTATTTTACTATCAATTAATTTAAGTTGATCAGAGTCATGCGTCCAATAGAATTTATCAGAGGAATAACGAACACGTACATAATCAAGCTTAAAAACCCTTGTGACTGTTCCAATTTCATCAGGAATACAAAAAGAAGCATATTTAGACTGCTTAATAAACCTTACTTTATCTCCTACTTTTAGCATTAAAATTGTCCCCTATTTTGAATAGGGGAGAGCCCTCATTTTGTGTTTAAGGCAAACTCCACCTGGAACACTGCTATTGCTTCCGCCAACTTGATAAGTCTATTGAGCTTATCAGAGTTAAGCCCAACGTCTTGTAGATTATCAAACGTCAGATTCCCGAACACATTATTAGCCGCAACAGACGCGGCAATACCTCGCCTATCCGTCTCGCTCTTTTCATTCCTGGGCTTCCACTCTGTGTTTCCAACACTATAACACCTGCTTGTTTGTGTTTCCATTTATCCTCCTTCACGAAATCCGGCCTACGTTCTTTTGGTTAAGGGTTGTTAGAGCGTAGAAGCAATCACCCAACTAAGAATAAATATCTCTAAATCTTAAAAATCTTATAATCCTTTCAGTCTTTTTTCTAATTCTAAACATAATATTTTTTATTGCTACATATGGTAAATGTAATATGCTCGCAACATCATTATAGTCTAATCCTTCCATAAGCAAATCTAATACCTGTTCTTCTTGTTTGGATAATTTTTTTTTTAAATTATCTACTATTTCCTTTGCATACTCTTTCTGTCTTTCCCTTGTCTCACTTCTTTGAATAATTGCTCTTTTGTCAACTCCACTACCCAAAGTCTCATCTTCTTTAGTTTGCTCAAGATCGTCTATTCTTACTTCTTTAGTGTACGGGTTTTGATCCTTAAAAGACCAAGGAATAGGTAAATTATTAGTTATCTTTACTTTCTTTTCATCAAAAAAACTCATAGACTCCCCCTACTAATATAGCTCAAAACAGGTCATTTGGTATGCAAAAATCTTTAGCGACCACATATAATTGAGGTACTTCCTATTTTTACTACAAAATCTACGCGTTCTGTAAAAACACCCTTTTTACGAGAAGTTACTTCAAGTATTCCAGGTATATGATATTTTGAAACCAAAGATTTCATATCTACATAATCTTTATTTAATATTTTAACAATAACTCCTTTAAAATTATTATGGTATGATAATTTAACTATATCTCCAATCTTTAACATATTAATTATCAAAAGAAGTTACTTCTTATCTATTATATATTCTTATCTGTTATTATATTGTTATCTATTATATGTAATAAAAGACATATAACGAATAGGAATATATAACTACAAAGAATATAGCCGGATATAGAATAAATAACATATAATTAATATACTTATATACGTAATTTATGTCTGATTATTTCTAATTCATTAAACCAACAAGTATCACAAATAATAATTGGTTCAGTAGCACTACTGGTTTGCTGTTGATCTACAATTCTCTCTAAACAGTAAGGACAGTAGACGCTACGCGCTCTCATGGCTTACCTCCAATCGCTCTCCTCTAGTCTCGAACCCGCCCCTCTGCCCTAATCGAAATTCTCTGCAAACAGAGTCGTGTCGCATCCGAAACATTTAACCTCGATGTATCGGTGCCCGAAAGAAACAAGGTTCGCCCCCTTCACGTCGGGATCGCCTGGAGCCCGCGTTGTAATCGAAGGCAGGGGCTCGGACCAAGACCATGATATTCCCTGGGTACATCTCGGGCAATCGAGTCCCGCGACACAAGCGTACCAGTTCGGCAAAGGACTGAAGTGCAGATTCAGCCCGCCCGGCTTGATACTAACCCCAGGAAGTTCGGCAGCTTCTTCCATCGTTTTGATTCTTCGTTCTGTTTCCTGAGTCATGTTCTTTCCTCCTTGGGGCACAGTGTCCACGAGCGTCCAATAGCCTAACTTCTGAAGCCGCTTAGTCCTCAGACCCGGACGCTGGTAGGCTTGAAAATCAGCTATCGTCATTGCCCCGGATTCGACTGCTTTCAATACTCTCCTACGGGTGTCCATGCACCGTTTGCAGATGTCTGACCTCAATCCCGATGAGCCAAACATTTCACCGTATTCTCCGCAATCTCTACAATACATTCAGCCTCCAAATCGTCCCGGCCGCCCAGTTCATAAACCCGTTCTCTCCGAAGCTTCAATATCCCAAGTCGTTCTCTTGGTTCCAAACTGGTTTTCGTCCTTTCCCAATAGATAATTTATATTTGTCTTTTCCACTCTCTAATTTTTCATAATATTCTCTTAAAGATTGTAGTTTTGTTCCTAATTCTCCATATTTTATAGATACTTTGCATCCATTCTTTCTGCAAAAACTCATGCATTTTTTCTCAGTCCCGTTAAAACATAAATGATTCTGGCATGGGTCCTCAACTATTCTTCGTAGAACAACTGTTCCAAAATATTTCATTCTTTCTTCATTTGTCTTTGACATTCTTATCATTTAATTTTTCCTCCAACTCAGAAATCTTTATCCATATTTTCATAAAAATATTAAAAGGATTAGTAGGATTGTCCACAATGGATTTTCTCATTTGTGTAATTTTTACTTCTTCAGAAATCTGTTCCTTTTCTTTATTTTCCTTTTTTTCTTTACAGTTATCTATATTACAAACAGAGTCATGTATTTTTTGTTTAACTTCATGCTTCATTTTTGTTATCCAGTTTACTTGGTGTTCTGAACTTAAAGAACCTAATAAATCACAAATTAAATAAGATTCAGATTTATTAAATTCTTTCTTTTTATTTATATAATCAATAACATCTTCCATGCTCGTAGATAATAAATCATTTCTTTGGAATATAAACCTTTCTTTGAGTTCTGAGTATTTTGAAAATAATTCTTTGGCTTCAATTGGTTTTATATTAGTTTTAAAGAATTGAATCCAAGAGACAGCTACTTCCTTTCCGCATAGACCCTGTATTATTTCCATCTTTGTTGAGACTTCTAATGATTTCCAAGGAAGTTTGTCTATAATCTTGCTTAACATTCTATAAGAATCTGGATTGTATTCTTGTTCTATGCTAAATGTCTCCTTTTTAAATAACATATCTTTGTGACTATCTAAAAAAGATAATACATCTTTATTTATTTTTCCCTCCGCCCAACCATTTCTCCAATTATCATAGTCTGGCTCAAGTTTTATGAGTAGCATCCTTCTTCTAAGTGCTTTACTCAAAGCCTCAACTTGATACCCTTCTGTTTCGGGATTCATGCAAACGACCCTCAACCATCCATCACACATTTTATTCCTATGGATCGAGCCGGATAGCAAAAACTCCATCATGGCATTTCTGATATCTATTGGGGCCGTATTGAGTTCATCAATAACGTAATACCCCTTCTTGTGATTATGAACTACATTAGAATATAAACACAATCTACAACTGTATTCTTTATCTTTTGACGGTATATTTTCTGGAATACTCCATTTCTGTTTTTTACCTTGTCTATATGGTATTCCGGTCATTTCAGAACCATCACCCATTTGAGAGGGAAATATCCCATCGTATCCTACTCCCATTTCTTCTGCAAGTTCTCTAGGTATCCAGGACTTACCGATACCCATTGATCCTATAAAACACAAGGAAATATCTATTTCATTTTCTAGCCATATTTTTAGAAGATTTTTAGCTTCTTTAGGATTCATTATTATTCCTCCGGTGGAATTGTTAAAACCCTCCCAAACCGTACGTGTCTTTTATCTGTAACAACCCATAATGTTTTATGCTTAGGTTTATATGTTGGAAATTCACCTTCTGTGTCAGTGAAAAAGATTAAAAGATTAGGTTTAATTTCTTTACATCTATCAAAAAGTGGAACAAAATTAGTCCCTCCCCGTCCTTTAAAATTTGTGTCTATTTCTTTAAACTTTTGTAGTTTATATTCTTTTTGTATTATTGTATCACATTCAATAATATAAAATGGATAATTATAGTTGTTCTGAATGCACTCTATTTCATTAATAAAAAGTTTAAATTGCTCAGTATCTATGCTGCCTGAAGTGTCAATGGCCACAACAATTTTAGGAATTATAGTTTTTACTTTTCCTTTAAATAGTTCACCTAGTTTTCTTGAGTATCTTTTCCAGGATTTGCGAGATTCAGACTTTACAGAACCGGAAATATATTGTCTTAATATTGATTTCCAATTAATTTTTTCTTGTTTTTTTAATTTATTAATGAGTTCTTGAATATTATAACTAGTATTTGTATAAGAAGATGTTAAAACTGTATTCTTAAGTATTTCTTTTTCTATTTCTGTAAACTCTTCTCCTGTTCTTTCACACGTCCTTCCAATATATTTATTATTAACTCTTACTGATCCACCAATTAAGTTTACCTTTATTGTATGTTTATTTATTATATTATAATATACTTCAGCACATTCTTGATCTGGAAGATTAAATGGAAAAGATTTATAAGATAGATGATCTTTCGGCAAGTTGTCTATATATTGATTTATCGCTATGTCATGCGAAAGATTAAAAATCTTCATATTTCTAGCACTTAATCTGTCCCAGAAAGAAAGGAACACATGATGTAACTCATGTTCTACTACTGCTATCTGCTCTAAGGGAGTAAGAGATTTTAAATATTTTGAATTATATTTGATAGTAAGTACGTCTTTTATAAACGTTGTGCCTAAAGTTGGTATAGAATTATCTTCTATCCTGTGCATCCTTGATAATAAACTTGCATACCATTCGTGATTAGTTAAAAGCATATTTACAATAATACTTTCCATTATATTTTCTGACATATAATATATTAAATGGTTTTATTCTTCAATTTGTGAGAATACAAACTCGTCCGGGCCTTCTAGATCGGCACGTACAAGCCTTACGCGTTCCCCATTTGGCAAACCGAAAGATATTTTCCACACGTTCCTGTCCTTAGCGTCGGCCAACGATTCTTTCAATGTCAAAAAGAAACGAATCTCTCCACTGTTGCGGCGCGTTTGAATTTCCATATATCCTCCTTTTACTTAGTTATATTTATGTATAACTTACTGAAATGGCTAGTTCAACTTTTTCTATTGCCTTGGTGCGGCTTGCTAATCTTTCCCTTAATATAGCTTGTTAATAGTTTTTACACAAGTATTAAAGGACCTATATCAATCTGGTCTTTGGACCTATATATTTATAGGACTTTAGACCCAGATATAGTTACTCATGCGGGGTCGCTAAACCCCGCTAGACTAACTACTCCGGCCATACCTTACTGACGGCAGCTAGCTCTTTTTTGTTGTCTATGGCTAGGTCCCACGCTCTTTGCTTGAGTAAGGCTCCTTGACCAAAGAGTAGATCGTTGGCCCGATTTTCTTCTTGATTCTCCTTACCCCTTCGACCTTTAGCGAAGTCTACATACTCCGCAAAGGCATTGAACCCCGCCCAGGAAGTCCCCTTGACTCCCTTAATGTCCGTACCTTTCCCAGACTCAAATAACTCTGTGAGTCTGAGTAGGGTATTCTGTGTCCTAGTAGGGATTTCTTTGCCAGTATCCACGCCTACGACCCTATTTCGGTAGGACTCCCATGCCTGAACGGTTAATTGCGTAACCGCTAGTTTCTTTGATAGCTCGCTGAACAGAGTATATTTCCTGTTAGCGATCCCTAGGGCCTCTTGTATCTTGTTTGTTTTTAGTCCTATGTTAGGAGTATGCTTTAACCTAACCTTGGTTTCTGATTCATCACCCAAGGCTAGGTTGAGTGTGTTCTGGCATACAACACGAATGGGACTAAACATCATTGTCAGGCGTAAAGTCCCATCATGAGAGTTTGCAAGTAATAGATACTTTTCCACAACATCATTTTTCAAAACTACAATATCTCCCGGTAGTTTTGCAAGTATCCACACTCGTTCCCCATTTCCTAATGCCCCTGCCGTATGATACATGGCTGCCTTTTCCCCGACAACAGCATCAAAGAAGCTGAAAGCCTCTCGATTCTGTACCGGAGTGTACCTGTCCTTCCCCACAATCCCTAAGACAGTATTTGTGTCTTGTCTAATGACTGCCTTGTGGGTTTGAACTTCCCTGTACCCGTCTTTGGTCTTATC
>ERZ1292625.1875-Hain-H41-01um-R1-1875-length-21867-cov-4_pt1 | contig 21867 bp, 19 predicted proteins | sample MGYA00564400_ERZ1292625 | MGnify/ENA primary metagenome ERZ1292625 (study PRJEB36523, sample SAMEA6512639) | groundwater metagenome | collected 2019-01-08 | study: AquaDiva: Metagenomics assemblies of 32 groundwater samples
TTCGAACGTATGCACGCCGTACCAGACGATGGAGCTTCCCGCTGGCGCTTTGCCGAGCGGTCCGTATACATACGCGAGAAGCGGGCTTCCCACGGTGTTCTTCGCCTGATCGACCTCTTTTGAGAAGCGCAGCGACGATGCGGTGAAGCAGCGAACGTCCTTCTTTTTCGCAAGATCATACATCGCTTTCCCGTTCTCTATGGTGTCGGCGAGCGGCTTGTCGATGAACACCGGTTTGCCGAGCGGTGCGCACCGTTCGAAGTATTCGCGATGATATGAGGCGTCGTTTATCTCGAGGAGTACGGCATCGCAGTCCTTGACCGCTTCATCGAACGATGTCGTAACCGGAATGCCCCATGACTCGAGCTGTTTCTGCCGTCCGTCAAGACCGTCCTTGTTCTGGAACGGCGTATCGAACCGGAGACAGGAGGTGATACGCATGCCGCCTACGCGCTGGTCCGGCGGGCAATCGTTCGCGGCAATTCGTTTGGCGAATTCCACCGTATGGCTGGTATCGAGACCTATGACGGCGACGCGTATATCTGACGACATCATCTACCTCCGGACCATTATCGGTCCGGTAGAAAGTACGCTGTATTACGGAAAAGGAAATGGACGTTATCAGGAACGATATGGACAAACTCGAAAAACGATATGGTGTCCTATTACAGACCGAGCCGCTGCTTTGCGATGGGGTGATAGCCGAATGCGTCAGGGATATCCTTTGCACCTTCATTGACCTTCATCATGAGCGAGCGCTCAAAGCTCACGTCAATCTCGCGAGACACGGGGCGCATCATCACATAACGGTATTTCTGCGCATATTCCCGGCGTGAGTTCTCGTTGGTGGCAAGGAACATCTTTGCACGGAGCGAGGATATGTTCTTTTCATCGGTTATCATGCTCCGCCGCCAGTTCTTCGTCACCTGCAGATAATCGCGATAGCCGCGGTCGATGTAGAACGGCTCGAAATCGGCGCGCAGTTTCTCGAACGGTATGGCGAGCGCATAATAGAGCGAATACATCTGCTGCCATTTTATGAGCGATTCCCCGCCGATATTAAGGCTTAACCCCGCCGTTACGCCGTCCTTATGCGGATTGAAATATTCAAGTATGCCGGTGCCCGTCTCGCCTTTCACGTACGGCAGCCACCCGATGATGGTATTGAGCTTGATGTTGTTCTCTTTCGCCGCAAGGAAGAGGAGAAAGTCGATCGCCGCTTTGCGCCGCTCGGGGGCGTTGTCCGGCGTGGGGCAGCCGAAGGCGAACGCCGTTATCGGCTCCTCGAAACCGGGGCCTTCGATGAACTTCCCGTATTCCGGATCGTCCTTCGTCGGTATGGGAAAGTCCATGACGCCGATCTCAAATCCATTGTCCTTGGCCTGTTCCTCGAGCATGCGCGCGTCCCACGTGCCGGTGGGTATGAAAAGCGAGCGCTGCTGCACGAAGTTGAGTACGGCATCGTCGCGGTTGAGCCCGGCGAAACCGGGCATGCAATTGCTCGCGTACGCTGCGACCATCTTGAACTTCGCACGATACGCGGGGAAATCGAGATCTATCCTTTTGCCCTTGAACCCGATGAAGGTCTCGACGGTGCTCGTGAAGCAGTCGTGATTGTAATCGAGGACATAACGGCCTTTCGTCGTTACCGGCCCGAAGAGAAGCCATTCCGCCATACCCATATGGAACGAGGAGTTGGCTATCGGCGCGTAGGTGGGGAGTGCCTTCTCGAATGCACTCCGATCTTCGCGCGCTTTGGCGAGTTCGCGGACGATCGTTTCACGGGCGGATTGCGACGGCTTCGCATCGAGTTCGGAGAGGCGTTTCTCCAGCAGCGTACAGCGATCGATGAGCTGCTTCAGCTGCACCTGCGCGGTGCGGTTGGCGTATTTGTTCTTTTTTATCTCTTCGCAGGCGGCGAGGAATTCCCGCCAATCGGCCGGTGGTTTCGTTCTGCCGGTAAGCGACTTGAGGAGCGATTTGTTGTAGAACATGCGTACGAGCACCTGTGTAAGCGCTATGCTCATATATTCCTGCACCTCGGGGATATAACACGGGGTAAGGCCGTCCTTCACCGTTTCGCGCAGGGGTACGTTCGCGAATTCATTGTTCCTGTTGTACGGGTTCGGGCTTGATGCGTATTCCGTCATCGGCGTGAAATAACGCATATAGTACGAGACAAGAAGCGGATACGCTACCTTGCCTATCTCGATGAGGTCCGGGGGCGTACCGCCTATCATCTGCGTCGTGAACCATTGGGGATAGGTCGTTTCCGGGACCGCGTTCTGTACGACACGCACATTCGGATGGAGCTTGCGGTATTCACCGCCGAAGTACTTTATCGCGTCACGGACGCCGGGCTCAAGCTGCCAATGCGCTATGGTCACCGTTATCGTACGGGCGCTTCGTGCGCCGCGCGGTATGCGTATCCGCACCCCGGGGGTAAGCATCTGATTCTCGGAAATATCAGGATAGTTCTCGTCGCAGATCTGCTGCACGGTTATCCCATATTCCTTCGCGATGGAGATGAGCGTGTCGCCGGCATTGACGGTGTGGGACGCATCATCATCGCTGCTGTTCGCCGTGAACACGACGATGGATGCGGCGGCGAAGGCGATGACGATGGCGATTATGCCGAAATATTTCCTGAAGAAGGCGAGGGCTTTTGTGAACATCGCGGTACTCCTGTCTATCGGCTCACCGTCGTTCTTGCGGCGAGACGTTGTATCGTAATACTGACGTCCATTTATTGCAACCCGTGCGCGAGCAGCGCAACGAGGCGTTCCCTGTCGCGCGGAAGCCTGCCCTCAAGCGGGAGATAGTTCGATGCGTGGTTCGCGCGGAATATCGTCGTGCATTCGACTCGGGCGATGAACTCGGACAATTCCCGGCGGTAGTGGTCGGTCGTATATTCGGCGAAGTCTGCTTCGGAAAGGAGGTCCGTGCCGCGATGCATGAGCACGAGCATATTGGTATATGTCGGCACTATCGCATTGACGATCCGTGCACTCTCCACGGCATGCTCATGCGAGCGCGATACGCCGCCGAGGCCGACGATGACGGTAACGGAGAGCCGCAACCCCGCCGCGAGGGCCCGTTTCGACTGCAGTACAATATCTTCAGGAGATGATCGCTTCTGCATCCGCGTAAGCGTAGCCGCCTCACCGGATTCGATGCCGAGATAGAGCGTATGCATGCCGGCAGCTTTCAGCGCACGGAGATCATCATCGCTCTTGGTCTTTATCGAAACGGCGGAGGAGTATGAGGAGAATCGTCTGGCCGATGGGAAACGCAAACGGACAGCGTTCATCGACGAGAGTATATGGTTTACCGGCACCATGAGCGAATCGCCGTCGGCAAGGAAAACGCGTGCGATATCGGGCGGATATGCGCGCACAAGGTCATCGCAATGGCGTGCGAATGCATGTTCATCACGCACACGGTACTGCTTGCCGGCATACATGGCGCAGAACCGGCACGTGTTCGTGGGACAGCCGATGGTCAGCTGTGCGATGAGCGATGCCGCTTCAGCGGGCGGGCGAAAGAGCGTTCCTTCATAGATGTCGTGCATGCGTGCAGTATATCAAAGATCCGGGAAAACGCATATTGCCATGGAGCATCCATTATGATACAGTATACGCATGAAGATCCGATATTCCATTGCAATCTCCGCTTGTGTTGTTCTCATCTCGTGTGCGCCGAAAGTCTCGGTGGCGGTCAGCGGGGCTGATACGCTCACCAACAAAGCGGTCGTGGAAGGATGGAAGATATACTGGTCGGAAGGCGCCGCGATCGCCGTCAACAGCATGAAAGAATCCGTAACGATATTCCGCGACTACAACGACGAGAAGGACAAAAAGAAGAACGACGGATACTGGTCATCGCGTAACTACACGATGCTTTCCATCGCCGGTACCATCGTCTGCTACCGCTGTGACTGGTACGGCGAAGGCGGTGCGCATCCGTCATCGGGGAGCACGTTCGCCGCTGTCGATCTTGCCGAGGGCAGCAATGAGATGCTCCTCACCGATGTTTTTACCGCTGAGGAAATATACGGCGTGCTCATCGAGGACCCCGTCATTCAGAAAACGCTCTCCGGCGAAACGCCGAAGAACCTCAACGGGGTATTCTCCATGGCCGACGGCGGCTGCGAGATGGACATCAGCGCGCGCATGCTCGGATCGTTCGCGTTCCACCATGTGAAGGACGGGAGCGTGGCGATACGCATCGGCATCCCGCACGGCTGTGAGACGATGCGCGGCAATTTCACGCAGATAGGGTTCTATCTGCCGATACCGATACGCTATAAGAATGCATTCGCTGCTGCGGTGAAGAACAGGACGCTCATGCAGAACCTTGCGCCAAAAATGAGGCCATAGCATCTGAAAAGTGTCTTAAGAATTTAGACACGAATTAGATCGCCCTCCGCCCCCCTCCCCTCTGCAATCGTATTGTTATATGAGGCGATATATTCTGCTTTACCGCACGAGGCAATGATTGAGAGAACAAGGGGTTGCAACCCCTTGTTCTTCGGCAAACCATGCTTTCGTCTGTTGTTGGCCGCATCATTCACGAATAACAACTATCGGTATGTTCCCACTTCTTTGAACACCGACACGATGTGCGTAAAATCATTGAAGCTGACCGCGGACGGCACCGAGTGATCCGATGCGAAGATGTAGCCGCCGTTCTTCATGAGCGCCGGTACGCGTTCGCGGATAAGTTTTTCTACGGTCGCCGTTTCATGCCACACTTCGGCATTGATGCCTCCGTGCAGCACAAGCGCATCACCGGCAGTGCGTTTTATCTCAAAGGGATCCATCCCTGCCTTTACCTCGATAGGATTGAGCGCATCGAGACCCATACCGGTCAGTTCCGGAATGAACGGGCGTATATCACCGCAGGAATGCAGCCGCGTTTTCACGCCTTTCGCATGGGCCCAGTCGATAGCTCGTTTGTGCACGGGTTTCAGTAATTCGCGGTACATATCGAGCGAGAAGAACTGATGATGCTTGTAGCCCATATCATCCGGCCAGGTAAATTCGTCGAAGCGATATCCCGCATCCCAGATCATATCGAGGAGGGCGATGTTCAGCGTAAGCTCATGATTCCACATGTCGACGACCCACTCGGGATCGGTAACGAGCGCCATGAGCAATCGCTCCGTGCCGATGAAATGCGAGTGCGGTATATCAAAACAGAACCATCCGCTCGCGGATATCCACGCACCGCTTTTTCGCCACGCGCCATAGTTTGCTTCCAAATGTTTCCAGTTGATGCGGTCGCGTGACGGCGTCATCCGTGCTTTTGCCGCGCGCCAGTCGTCGGGGGTTTTCACCTGAAAGTCGAGATATTCCGGGGTGGTGTTCTCGAATTTGAACTGCCGCATCGTCGCACCCCACGCGGTAGTCACCGTTCTATACTCATCGTTCTCATCAAGAGTGCGTGTTTCGAATCGCGGGCTGGTGTCAGGGCCGATGCCGGCGACAAGGTCAAGATCGAAATGCTCGATGACGCTCGTATGTTCAGGGAGTCCTTCCCGGTGCCAGCGGCGTATCGTGGAATCCCATATCGATTCCTTCCAGGGAACGCGATCGGCTTCCCGATGCGCGTACATCCGTTCAAAACGCTCATGTGTCGTCATCGTCGTTGTTGTCATATCCAACTCCCTATTCATCAGTGATGTATCGATATAGTCGCATCACAATGACCGATGAACAATGGACAAAAACGACGATCATTTGTACAATATCGACATGAGCCGATTTGCCATGCCGGTGCGCGTGAAACGGGCGGAAAGAACATACTGTTCTCCGTCATGGCATTGGATAAATCCGGTGCCGCTGTTCGACGGCTATCTTTTCTGGCTCATCCTCGACGGGAAGGGGAAGCTTCGCACCGAAACGGCGGAGTATGAGCTTTCCCGCGGGGCCTGCTTTCTCATGCACATGTGGGAGCATATCGAGGGGACGCATGATCCGAAGCATACACTCGTCGTTCCCTGGATACATTTTGAATGTACCGGCGGCTCGCCGCGGCTCATCGATCATCCATTGGAGCATCGCCGCGTCGGGAATGTCACGTTCATCTCCGAGTTAGCCGAGCGAGCGATACGGCATCTGCGCGATGGGAACAAGGCCGATGCCGATCACTGGATGCGGTCGATACTCCTTGAGATAGCCCGGCAGGACAAGCGCCCGGTCGGCGGCAATGACCCATGGATAAAGAACATCGATGAACTGTGTCTGCGTATGCAGGAGTCACCCTCACAAGCGATGAACATTGCCGGTCTCGCACGCGAGTACCGATGCACGCCGGACCATCTCATCCGCGTCTTTAAGCGCATAACCGGTACGACGCCGGTTGATTATCTCGTGCGGGTGCGCACTGAGCGCGCAAAGGATATGCTTCTCTACTCGAGCCAGTCGATCGAAGAGATCGCCCTTGCGCTCGGATATGCCGATATCTACTACTTCAGCCGACAGTTCAAGGAACGGACAGGCGTTCCGCCGTCCGTCTATCGGAGATCCGGGGGCGCTACTCGCTGAAAAGCCGCTTCAGATTCGCCATGCCTATCTTCGATCCCTGGCGGCATTCTTCCATCCCTTCGAATTCCACCGAGATGAATCCATCATAGCCTGATGCCTTGATGAGCTTCACGATAGAGCGTATATCGACATCGCCGTGTCCGACGATGGCCCCGCGGAGGAAATTCCCCGAGAGCGATTTGAACCAGCCCTCGCCGGGATCGGCATGGAACGGACGCACGTAGAAATCCTTGAAATGGATATGCGACGCAAGCGGCAGATTGTTCTTGAGCGCGGCGGCGGGGTCTTCATCGGCGCAGAGGAAATTCCCAACGTCGACCGTGGTTCGGAAATTATCCCGCCCGACAGCATTGATAAGCATCTGCACACGATCGCTTTTCTGCATGAAGAACCCGTGATTCTCAACGCTCGTTGTTATCCCGTACTGCTTCGCATGATCGGCGACTTCGCGCACCGCATCGGCGACAGCCGGCAGGTCCTTCATGAAGTTGGCGATGCTGCAGTCGGGGATGGGGCGCGATGCCGCATCGTGACGCATGCGCTTCACGCCGAGCGATCCGCCGATGTCGACCTCTTTTTTTACACGCGCGATCTCCGCTTTGAGCTTCGCCGCATCCGGCTGGATGAAATTCGCGCCGATGGTGTAGCTTGAGAGCGGCAGCCCGATATCCTTCGCTTTCTTAACGATATCCTTCGCCTTATCAGGGGTTTCCTGGAGCGTGAGCGCGATCTCCGCATGCTCACCGCCGTTCTCCTTTATCCAGTCAAGAGACGAAAGGATATCAAGATCCCCCGCTTTTATTGCACGGGATACACTGTAAGTACTTAATCCGATCTTCATAATACTATCTCCTTTCCTTGTGCTGCTGACTTATAGAACGCATCGATTATTCTCTGCGATACGACGACATTGTCAATATGTGCGCGGTTGGGTTTCCCGTCCACCGCGCTGTCGATGAAGGCCTTCATCTCTGCGTGAAAATCATTCTCTTCTTTTATGTGCGGTGTCTTCTCGAAGAGATGCCCGTTCTCCGTGCCGTACATCGTGAAGCCCTTGCGGTATTCGAGCCTGAGGCCGGCTTTCGTACCGAGGAAATCGATGTGCATTGCCGGTTTATCGATATTGTGCGCCCATGCGCCCTCGAATGCTATCGACGGCCCTTTCGTACGCACAACGCCGGAGACGAATTCTTCCACATCGTATACGCCGTCAAACTTCGGCGGACCCGCCCACATGTTCACGAATGCATAACCCTTCATATCGCGTGCGAGTTCCGAATGTGCTACGCCGGATACGCTTGTCGGCTCAGGAAGGCCTAATGCATAGAGCGTGAGATCGAGGAAATGAATTCCCCAGTCCGCCATGACGCCGCCGCCTGCATGCTTCTTCGTGGTGAACCAGCCGCCAAGACCGGGTATGCCGCGAAAGCTCTTGAACGAGAACGATACGTGATACACCGTGCCGAGTTCACCGGACGCTATCGTATCCTTCACGAGATTGACATAGCTGTTGTACCGATTGACAACGCCGATGATAAGCTCTTTCTTCTGTTTCTTCGATTCCGCCTGCATGGCGAGCACATCTTCAATGGCCATCGCTATGGGCTTTTCGCACATGACGTGTTTGCCCGCCTTAAGCGCGGCTATCGTCACCGGCGCATGCTGATCGTTGGGGAGACACACATTGACCGCCGTCACCGACGGATCATTGAACGCTTCGGCTGCGTCGGTCGCCGCCTTTGTCGCGCCGTATTTCTCGACGAATGACTTCGCGCGTTCGGGAATAAGATCGACCGCATACGCGATCTCCACCCGCGGGTCCTGCTTGTACGCGTCCGCATGCGTATTGCCGATGGCGCCGCATCCGATGATGGCTACCTTTGTTTTTACCACTGCTCTGCTCCTTGTCTTCTTTCTATTATCTTTAAAGTGATAATTCCTGCAATGCCGCGAGCGAATCGTGAAGCCCCTGCAGGCTGTTCGCAACGGTGACGAAAGGCTCTTTGTTGTTGCGAACACAGTCGGTAAAATGCACCATTTGATCGTGGAACATATCGTTCTTTTTATAGGTGATCATCTCGTTCTTTCCGCCGGCTGTGCGAAGAACAAATATCGCTTCTTTCTCCGCATCGAACTTCCCCTCGAATTCCTTCGCATCAAAACTCCCGGAAAAGAGCAGCACGCCCTTCGGGCCCATGATGTCCATGCCCCCGAATGACGATACCTTCTCCGCAAGCCCCCATGACCAGAAATTCGCCATCACGTCACCGCGTTCGTATTCGAGCCAGACCGAGCCGGTATCGAGCGATGTACTCTGCTTGAATTTCGTCAGTCCCGAAACGGCCTTCACCGACTTCCCGAACATAAGGCTCGCAAAATCGAAGTTGTGTATCATGCCGTCGATGATGGGCCCCCCGCCCCTTTCCTTATCGAGGAACCACGGCGATGCCGGTCCTGCGCCCACCGCTGTATGCCGCCAGACCACCGGTGAACCGAGCACGCCGCTATCCACTATCTCTTTTGCTTTTCCCCAGAAATTATCGAAGCGCCGCACGAAACCGACCTGGAATAGAAGTTTCTCTTTCGCGACAAGATCGCGGATCTTTTCGGCGTCGGAAAAATTCCTCGTGAGTGGCTTTTCGCAGAATATCGCTATCTTCTTTCCCGCGGCGGCTTTCACCGCATCGAAATGGAGGAATGTCGGCAAGCATATGAGCACCGCATCGAGCGTCTCCTTTGCGAGCATATCGTTATAATCTTTATAGCCTGCTGCACCGTATTCTTTCTTGTACGCATCGAGAAGAGTGTCGCTTACATCGCTTGCTGCGGTTATAGCAGCACCGGGGATCTTTCGGAGATAGTTCGAGTGATGCTTTCCGATTCCGCCGCATCCGATCATGCCGATCTTTACTGTATCCATGGTCTTCATTTCCTTCAGACTATCTTGATCATTGATCTGTATCTCTTATGCGCCCCGGAGGAATTGCACCGCAGCACGTATATCGTCCACGGGGTTCGCGCCGACCTCACGTTCTATGGTGAGATATCCCTTGTAGCCGATATCGGCGAGCGCTTTGAGATACGCGTCCCATTTCACACCGCCTTTCCCGAGCGGCACTTCGTTGAAAAGTTTTCCGAAGTCGAAGCCCTCGATGCCGCCCTTTGCGAAGGCATCATACACCTCTTCAGTATCGCACGCGGCGAGTTTCACGCCGTCCTTTGCATGCGTATGAACGATATATTTCCTGAGCGTCGATACCGCTTTCACCGGATCATCGCCGGTGACCATGACAAGGTTCGCCGGGTCGAGATTTGCACCGATACCCTTAGAGCCGATATCGTCAAGGAAAGCAGCGAGCACGGCGGCGGTCTCCGGGCCTGTCTCGATCGCGAACGTAACGCCTTTCGACGCGGCATACTTCGCCAATTCGCTGCAGGCGTCGCGGAGCACCGCATAGCGTTCGGCTTTTTTGTCCGTCGGGATAACGCCGATATGCGTGGTGACAATGTTTGTGCCGAGATCGACGGCGAGATCGACGATACGCTTGGAGCGATCTATCTTCGCGGGATTATCCTTTGCAGCGGCGAATCCATGGCCGCCGAGATCGCCGCAGAGGGCGGATATTTCAAGATCGAGCGCACGAATGAACGTGACGAGATCCTTGCGTTGGGCGGCGCTTATCTCGGGCGAAACATCGCCTTTTACCGCATACATCTGCACGCCGTCGGCACCGAGTTCTTTGGCCAATCGGAGCGCCTCGCGTACGGGCTTCCGGAACGATTCGGTGATGATGCCTATTTTGAATTTCATCGGTGCTCCTCTCGTTCAATAGGGTAGCTATGAATACGGCGGGGGACAAGGTGAAAAGGCGCATGGGGCTATGCGAAAATTCGCATGCCCGTTCATTCCGTTATCGCTCCGTGGCGATCCACGTATCCGGTTTTGCGACCGCTTTCTTCCCCGCATCGATGAGCGCCATTATGGCAAGCGTCTCCTCTTTCGCAACGGGTATCTTCCTATCCTCGAAGAACCGCAGCATCGTTGCGATGAGATTTACAAAGAACACGGATTTCACATCGCCGAATACCGTGCCTTTGTCTGCGTCATACTGCGCCGCAAGACCGAAACCGCCGGGCACCATAGTCGCTGTCGCGCGTGCTTTCCCGTAATCGATGACAAGCGACGGGGCCTCCGGTACGCCGACGGACATGACGCGCTTTGCATCCGGCCCGAGAAGCGATACTATCATCTCAAGCTGGTGTATGATGTATATCTCGAATTTCCCGCCGCCGCGTGTGGCAACGAAGTTCAGATCGGCGCGCGGGACCTTCGTTTTGATCTCATCGACCTCTGTCGCATAGCGCAATGCTGAGCTTGAGAACATCGGCGTCCTTCCTGCTTCAGCCATGGCGAATATACGTTTTGCCGCAGCGAGGTCAGGAGCGAATGTTTTGTCGACATATACGGGTTTTCCCGACGCAAGCGGCAGTTTGCAGAGCGCTTCATGCTGCTCGGGATTGTTCGGCGAAAGGACGATAAGCGCGTCCGAGCGATCGATGATCTCTTCCATTGAAGAACACTTCGTGACGCCGAATTTTGCGCACCACGCATCGGTGGTCAGCCCCGGTGCCGGCGCATCCTGCATGGCATAGCCGTATTTCACCCCCCAGCCGGACACCGCGCTTTCGCGTATCCATTGCGGATAATTGTTCGCATGCCATTCGTCGAGAAAGTAGTCGATAAAGCCGATGGTTTTCATATCGCCTCCGATAGCAGATAGAGTAGCTATGAAAGCGAATACTGGCAAGGGGAAAAGGGACATCGCGCTGTGCGAAAAGGGGCACGATGATCAGCCAATCCCTGCCGTCGGTGAGCCGAAGGCGAACAAGGGGCTGGGCGAGCCCGCTGTGGGAGGGTGACCCGCTCTACGGGAAAGGGGTAAGCTCCCTATCTGCTATGATCCCTTCCCAGGTAGAAATTCTGCCACCCGCTGGTATTGCGGAATTTCGCGTCGCATATGACGATCGGTCCGTCATACGGCTCGCGCTCCTCATTATGCGGCTTAAGCCGGCGATAGGCGCGAAGCCATATGCATTTCTTGTCGTCGACCTCGCATTTCCCCTTGCGCGATCCGCCGCAGGGGCCGTTGCGCTGATTCTTCGAACATTTTTCCTCGGGGCAGAGATACGCTATCTCGGTGAGCGAGCAGTCGCCGCAGTCATGGCAGCCGTAGAGCGCTGCTTTTGAGATATGTTCCACGAAGTGAAAGAATTTCTCGATCGGTGTTTTCTTATCGATGATCCGGTAAAAGAGGCGCATGAGATGATAGAACGGCGACCACTTCTTGAAAAGGAAGAAGTGAACGACTCGGCTGATGCGGTAGATGATGGGCTCGGTGATGATCACGCGGAAGAACCGTCGTATCGCCTTCTTCGAGCGCGTGTAGGAGTCGACATATTCCTGTTTCGGCATGAGGGCATCATCGGTTTTGAAGAGATAGAATTCACCGGGGAGAGGATATGACAGCTCTTTATAGAAACCTTTCCAGTCATTCGGCGAGAATTTTTCCGCCATTTCCTTGATCTTGCGTACCTCATCGAGCTTATGCGTACCGCCGATGTACACGCCGCGGAAACCGAGCCCCTTGGCCACCGCCCACTGCTTCGCCGCGAATTCGAGGAAGAACGCCGTCCCTTTGTCCGGCGATTCAGCCGCTTTGGATGCCGCTTGAAGGAGTGCCGGCGATACATTACATCCGGCAATGCGCTCGTCGTGGAACACCTTCGCCACTCCCTTGGTGAGAAGATAGATATTCGCTATCATCGGGGTGGTGATATTCCGCATGCGGTTGTAGGTGAGAAGTTCCGCCCATTTGCGGACGTCGTATCCCAGCTGGAGCAGGAAGAACGAAGCGCCCGCGCGTATCTTCTTCTCCATTTTGAAAAGCTGCGACATATATTCGCCCTCATGCTTTTTGAACGGGCTTACCGCTGCTGACACGAAGAAGTTCGTTTTCGACAGCCGCGAGGGGGGCGCATCCTTCTTCATCGACGGCACCTCAAGGCCGGCGTTCATATCCATGTACATTTTCGTGAGCGCCACCGCATCGATGTCGAACACGGGACGCGCAACACCGCGATACCCCGGTGCGGGATAATCGCCGGTGAGCGCAAGGATATTATTGAACCCGTCGCTCGCGAGCTGCCAGGCGCGCATCTCAAGCCCGTTGCGATTCCTGTCCTTGCATGCCATGTGAATGTTGACGTTATGGCCTTTCGCAAGGAGCGGCTTACCGAGCACTTCGGGAGAGAGCATGGGATTGCCGCCGGGGTTATCGGTTATACTGATGAAATCGAACAGCCCCGAATCCATAAGCTCATTCGCAGCGGCGTTCGTTTTCTCGCCTTCCACGGAAAGTAGGCCGCGGGTGCTCACGAGTTCGACCCCGTGAATGAACGAAGTGCCTGCGAATTTTTCTGATAGCTGCGGCATACGATCTCCTTGTGTCTTTCCCCTTTCCCCGTGGCGGCTTTGGCCATCCATGGCCGCCGTCAGCTGCGCCATCCTTGGCGCACGCCTTACAAAGGGGAAAGGGGTGCCCGAAGGGCGGGGATAGGGGTTGTTTCCCTAGCTGTTATAGAATTCCTGCACACGCGTAAGTATATCGAAGGCTTCAAGCTTCATCACGTCGTTGAGCGTCTTCATCGCCGGGTGATCGTCGGTGAGGATCTCATATTTTTTCTTCGTGCTGCCGACGCAGTAGTCAAGGCCGCCGGGCACCGCAAGCGTGAGGAAGGCGCTTTCGAGCGGCGTCTTTACGAGCGCGCCGGATTTCGTCTTGCTCGGGATCTGCACGGTGAAATTGGAAAGGCCCACCGACATGTGACAGCCCTTGAATTGCGCTTCCTTGCCGATGAGCGCAATGCCGCCGATCGTCATCTTCGTAAGCCCCTGATAATCGCTCCCGATGGGGGCGATGGTGGGGTCGAACACCATATCGTCGTTCGTGAGGCCGTGCTTTTTCGCATGCGCATACATCTGTTTGGCCGCTTCGAGTATGTCCGCGGCCACACAGTTCTGTACCGTCTCATTGTTCACATGACGCTCGCTCGACATGAGTATCGCCTTGAACGGCTGTATCTTCAGGAGATCGAACATCTCAAGACGTCCGAGACTTATCGAATTGAGGAGCGGTTTCTTTCCGCCCGCTTTCGCCGGATCGTACGTTTTGAGCGCACGCTCGGCTATCTCGAATGACGGCGTGTCGATGGAAAGGGGCACGGTCACGAGGGATTGTATCGACGTGATGAGCTCTTCCATGAGCTTGGGGTCGCGCGGTCCTATATTGACATCGATGAATGTCGCGCCGTCGGCCTGTTCCTTCGCGAGAGCGATTATCGCCTGCATATCGCCTTTCTCAAAAAGCTCATGCGTCGAGGGTACCGAGTCGTTTATCTTCTCGGCGATGATATTCAGTTTTCCGTTGAGAGCCATTATCCGATCTCCTTTTTTATCGCGCAGACGAACCTCTCGACTCCGCTCGAGGTCCGGCTGCTGCTAGAATAGTCCCTTCACTTTACCCGATTCTACGTCCACGTCAATACGTCGGAACGCCGCATCGGAGGCCGTACCCGGCATGAGCTTGATGTCGCCCGCGATAGGAACGACGAAGCCTGCGCCGCGGAACATCATCACATCGCGCACGGGGAGCGTGAATCCCTTGGGTCGCCCCTTGAGCGTGGGGTCATGCGAGAGCGACAGATGCGTTTTCACCATGCAGGTGCCGAGTGTTTTAACGACAGGGTCAGCATTGAGCTTCTCTATCTTCGCCTTTGCTTCCGGCGTGTACGATACACCGTCGGCGCCATACACTTCCTTCGCTATTTTTTCGATGCGCTGCTCCACCGGTTCGGCGAGATCGTAGAGGAATTTGAAATTCGGCTTTTCCTTGCAGGCATCCATAACGGCATCGGCAAGTTCAAGCGCGCCGTCGCCGCCCTTTTCCCAATGCTTCGAGAGCGCAACGCGCGCGCCAGCCGCTTCGGCAGCTTTGCGAATCGCCGCGACCTCGCCGTCATCGTCGGTATAGAAATGATTGATGCATACGACAGGGGGGACGCCGCTTTTCTTCACCGTTTCGATATGTGCGATGAGATTCGCGACGCCTTTATCGACGAGGGCGATGTTCTTTTCCGTGTACGCCTTGTCGAGCGGCTTCCCCGGCACCACCTTCGGACCGCCGCCGTGCATCTTGAGCGCGCGCACGGTGGCAACGATGACCGAGCAGTTCGGCGTAAGCCCGCTCATGCGGCATTTGAGGTTCCAGAATTTCTCAAAACCGATATCCGCGCCGAAACCGCTTTCGGTGACATGATAATCGGCGAGCTTAAGCCCGATGCGGTCGGCGAGTATCGACGACTGGCCGATGGCGATATTGGCGAACGGTCCTGCGTGCACGAGCACCGGCTGCCCTTCGATAGTCTGCATGAGATTGGGGAATATCGCCTTTGACATGATGGCCGTCATTGCGCCCGCCACTTCAAGATCGTCGGCAGAGACCGCTTCGCCCTTTTTGGAATAGGCGACGACCATGCGGCCGATGCGTTCGCGCATGTCCTTGAGATCGCGGGCGACGGCGAGTATCGCCATGAGTTCGGAGGACACGGTTATCTGAAAACCGCTTCGCATGAGAAAGCCGTCCATCCGTCCGCCCATGCCGATGATGATGTCGCGCATGGCCTGAGCGCAGAAGTCTATCGCCCATTTGATCTGGATGTTATCGGGATCGATGTCGAGCCGTTTCAAATTCTTTTTTGACAGGAATGCATCATCGTAATTGAATTCGTGCTGCATGCGGCTTGTGAGCGCCACCATGCAGAGATTATGCGCGTTCGTTATCGCATCGATGTCGCCGGTAAGGCCGAGGCTGAATTCGGTGAGCGGTATGCACTGCGAGAGACCGCCGCCCGCGGCAGAACCTTTGATATTGAATATCGGTCCGCCCGACGGCTGGCGTATAGCGCCGATGACCTTCTTGCCGCGCTTTCCCAATCCTTGCACAAGACCCATCGTCGTCGTCGATTTCCCCTCGCCGAGCGGCGTGGGTGTGATCGCGGTTATCTCGACGAATTTCCCGTCGGGCTTGTTCGCGAGGCGTTTCAGTATGCTGATGTAATCGAGCTTGCCGATGTGATGGCCGTAGGGCAGAAGCTCTTTCTTCTCAAGCGCAAGTTCGTCCGCCAGTTGTGTCACCGGTTTCATCGTTTCTGCGGCCGCGTCGGCTATCTGCCAGTCGGCCATTTTCGTGGGATCGAGTTTCGGCATTGAATGCTCCTTGATATCCTATTCGCAGGCGGGGTCACGTGACCCCGCCTGCGATATGACTAACCTTAGTTCAACGGATCAGATCCGTTTCTTGTACAGTTCCAATGTATTCTTCATGAGCATCGCTATCGTCATGGGGCCTATCCCCCCCGGCACCGGTGTGATGAACGATGCGTGCGCTGCGGCTTCCGCATACGCGACATCGCCCACAAGTTTATATCCTTTTTCGCTCGTATCGTCAACACGGTTCACGCCGACATCGATGACGACGGCACCCTCTTTCACCCAATCGCCTTTTATCATTTCGGGTTTGCCTATGGCCGCGCAGAGAATATCGGCGCTTTTGCACACTGCGGCGAGGTCCACCGTTCGCGAATGGCATATCGTTACCGTTGCGTGTTCAGCGAGGAGGAGCTGCGCGAGGGGCTTGCCCACGATATTGCTCCGCCCCGCGACGACCGCATGTTTCCCTTTCATCTCGATGCCGTAGCGCTTCATTATCTCGATGACACCGGCCGGCGTGCACGGCTTGACGAACGGGTCCCCGCTCGTGAGATATCCCACGTTCATCGGATGGAAGCAGTCCACATCCTTCGCTGTCGATATGCGCTCAAGCACCTTATGCTCGCTTATCTGCTTGGGGAGCGGGAGCTGGCAGAGTATGCCGTCGATGTTGTTATCAGCGTTGAGTTTGTCGATAAGCGCAAGCAATTCAGCTTCGCTCGTTGTTGCAGGGAGAGCGAATTTCTCGCTCCCGAAACCGACCTCGGCGCAGGCCTTTGCCTTCATCCCGACATATACCTTCGATGCGGGGTTATCCCCGACGAGGATCACCACCAGTTTCGGCTTGCGTTTGAGCCCCGCTACCTCGGAGGCTATCTCAAGCCGGATCGATTTCGCCGTCGCGTTGCCGTCGAGTATCTGTGCCGCCATAATGAACTCCTTGGGATGTACGGTCTATTGTAATGGAGATAAGCCCTCTATCATAGTGCTATGTGACGATTCTGTGGGAGAATATTGCGATACATCGCTCCCTCGAGTTTCAATCCCCGTTCTCACGAAGCACCATACGCTCATACCCGGCGCGCTTGACCGTTTGATCGAAATGCCAGCGATAATAGTCGTATTGGCCTGTTCCCTTCCAAACCGGGAAATTCGTCCTCACCGACCCTGCAAATCCGTGACGAGGGGAGATGCGGTAGATGTCCTCTACGGTGTGAAAGAATTCGTGGAGCAGCGTCCCGGGCCATTCGTAGGAAAGGTGAAATTGCATGTACCCGCGAAGTATTGTGCGTCCATCTCCCATCGGTATTGGCCAAATACCGCCGGTGGGACGTCCGATCGGAGTTCCCTCCCAATAGATCAGGAGCGAGTCGAAACGAGGCATGATTTTGAGCATGGCCGGGGCGGGTGTGATCGAAGTGATGTCAAGCTTCTGTATGAACGATGACTTCCCCTCGAATGTGTTCGTACTTGTGATAATGTTGGTGACCACGCCATCATGGATATACCGTTCAAACGTACATGTCATCCGGCCATCGGTCAGCAGTTCCGCATATCCGGCAAAATTTTCCTGTGCCGTCTTTGCCCTGCGGATATAGGCTGCATCCATACATCGTCTCGACGACCCGGGGATATCGATCGTCGTCACATAGAGAACAAGAAAGCGATGGACTATCGGGCGCTCTTCCATTTTGAGCGCGGCGCGCTGTGAAACGACCGAGACGATCGGGATATCATACACGATTTGATTGAACCCCGTGCGAACATTGTTGGAATGCAGATAGGACCCTACCTGTGAGAACAGCTCTTGCGCGCGAAGAAAATCTTTTTCCGCAAAAACCTGCTCGGCAATTCTGTTGAGCGCAAGCGCTTCATTTACCGAACGGATATCTTTCCCGTGAGTAAGACAGGAGAGCGCGATCAGTACGGTTATAAAACAACCGGTCTTCGCGGCATGGATCACTGAATGACGACCGTATCCGGGGCTTTGCGAAGCTCCTCGGCCGCCGTTTCCGGCAGCACGGTGTTCACGAAAAGCCCGCCCGCGTATTCCAATCCCCCTTTCTGCTTCACCTGCGGTATGACGCTCACATACCAGTGGAAGTGGTCCTCTTCGCGTTCATAGCGCGCGAGGGACTGCATCACATAATTGAAATCGGGATTATGCAGGTGATTGAACATCTTTCCAAAAACTGTCTTCATGCAGTCTGCCATTGATACTATCGACGTGTCATCGATAGTGGAAAACGACGCTGCATGCGTCCTCGGCACTATCCAGAAATGATACGGCGAGAGATCGGCATACGGCATGAGGCAGACGAAGCGATCGTTCTCATAGACAATGCGCTCGCGCTCCTGGCGTTCTTTCCTCAGTATATCGCACATGAGGCAATTGCCGTTAAGATCATAATACCGCTCGCCCTCGCGCAGGCGGATGTTCGCCTCGAACGGGATGACGGGGAGTCCGTACACCTGTGAATGCGGATGCTCAAGCGATCCCCCCGCCTTAAGCCCCTGGTTCTTGAACACGACGATATGTTTAATGTTCGTGTCGGCAATGAGCTCGATATACCGCCTGCGGTATGCGGTGAGAAGATCGGTTATCTCCTCTCGTGAGAAAAGTGCGATCGTGCCGTTATGCCGCGTGATATCGATGATGACGTCGTGCACGCCGAAACCGTCGATCTCATTGCGCAGATGTTCGGTGCGCCGATGCGGCGGTATGCGCCGGTCGACGCTCGAGAACTTGTTCTCTAATACGCGAACAGCCCATTTCCCCGCGCGGTCGATACGGAATATCTCGGTGTCCTCGGTTTTTTCATTGCCCGGACAGAACGGACAATTATCGCGATATGCCGGGCGTTCGGCAAGTATCGCCACATTGTCCTTCTCATCGCTTTTGAAATCGTGCGGACGCTTGGCGCGGTTGGGCGCGAATATCACCCAGTCGTTGGTGATGACATTCTTGCGAAAAACAGACATCCCGTGTTACCGGAGATATTCGTAGATAGGGAATTTCTTACAGAGATCCCGCACATCGTTCGCGACCGCCTGTATCGTCGACTCATTGTTCACATCGCATAACACACGATCGATGAACGCAACGACGGTCTTTATTTCGGATGTTCCCATACCGCGCGTGGTCAGTATCGGCGTGCCGAGACGTATGCCGCTCGTCACTTTCGGCGACTCCGGATCGAACGGAATGCCGTTCTTATTGCAGGTGATGAACGCCTTGTCGAGCGCGCCCGCGGCGATGTCGCCGGTGAGGTTCTTTGACTTTTTTGTATTCACCAGCATGAGATGCGTATCGGTGCCGCCGCTCACGATGGAATAGCCGCGCGTGGTGAGCTCGGAGGCCATCATCTTCGCATTGGCGATGACGCTCTCCTGATATTTCCTGAACGACGGATCGAGCGCCTCCCTGAAACACACCGCTTTCGCAGCGATGGTATGCACGAGCGGTCCGCCCTGAATGCCGGGGAATACGAGCTTATCGAGTTTCTTCGCGAGGTCTTCCTTCATCGCTATCGCATATCCCGATCGCGGGCCGCGCAGCGTCTTATGCGTTGTGCCGGTGATGAAATCCGCGTACGGCGCGGGTGAGGGATAGAGTCCCGTGACGACAAGTCCGCCGAAATGCGCCATGTCGACGAGAAAGTATGCGCCCACTTCGTCGGCAATGCTCCGCATCGCTTTGAAATCGATGATGCGTGAATATGCGCTCCCGCCGGTGATGAGGATCTTCGGCCGCTCGCGCTTGGCTATGTCGCGGATATTATCGTAATCGAGTATCTGATCGCTCTCGCGCACGTCGTATGATACCGCGCGGTATATCTTCCCGCTGAAATTCACTTTCGCGCCGTGCGTGAGATGTCCGCCGGAAGCAAGCCCGAGGCCGAGTATCGTATCGCCGGGATTGAGCACGGCGAAGTACACGCCCATGTTCGCCTGCGAGCCGGAATGCGGCTGCACATTGATATGCGGCACGCCGAAGAGCTTCTTCCCGCGTTCTATCGCGAGGGCTTCCACCTCGTCGGCATATTCGCAACCCTCGTAATAGCGGGCATGCGGATATCCCTCGGCGTATTTGTTGGTGAGCACCGAACCCTGCGCTTCGAGCACCGCGCGCGATGCGAGGTTCTCGCTCGCGATAAGTTCGAGTCGGTTGAATTCGCGGTCGACCTCACGGTTGATGGAGGCGTAGATCTCAGGGTCGGAATCTTTGAGCGTGCGATTGAGCGGATTCATATCATTCTCCCGAACGACTACATATTATCACAGATAGCTTTGCCGAAATCACTTGTCGATACTTCCTTCGCGCCGTCCATCTGACGCGCAAGATCGTATGTCACCGTCTTCTTCGCGATGGTCTTCTCTATCGCGCGTTCGATGAGCGTTCCCGCCTCATTCCATCCGAGATGATCGAGCATCATCTTCGCTGAAAGTATGAGCGAGCCGGGATTCGCCTTATCCATGCCGGTGTATTTCGGCGCCGAACCGTGTGTCGCTTCGAACACCGCGGCATTATCACCGATATTGGCGCCGGGCGCCATGCCGAGGCCGCCTACCTGCGCGGCGCAGGCGTCGGACACATAGTCGCCATTGAGATTCGGCGTTGCGATCACTTCATATTCATCCGGGCGCAGCAGCAATTGCTGGAAAATGCTGTCGGCGATGCGGTCTTTGATGAGCACTTTCCCTGCAGGAAGTTTATTGCTCCCGAGATCGGTCTCGGATATCACCGTATCGCTGAAATTCTCTTTCGCTTCCGTGTAGCCGTAATCCCGGAACGCGCCTTCGGTGTATTTCATGATATTGCCCTTATGCATGAGCGTCACCGAACGCTTTTTCGCGGCGACCGCATGTTTGAGCGCCATGCGGATGAGCCTTCGCGAACAGAATTCGCTTATCGGCTTAACGCCGATGCCGGAATCGGGACGTATCGTCGTATTGAATTCCTTCTTCATGATATCGATGAACTTCTTTGCTTCGACGCTGTCTTTCTTCCATTCAATACCCGCGTACACATCCTCGGTGTTCTCGCGGTAGATGATGACATTGAGCTTCTGCGGCTCTTTCACCGGCGACGGTACTCCCGGATACCATCGCACCGGGCGTACGCAGGCGTAGAGATCGAGCACCTGGCGGAGCGTTACGTTCACGCTCCTGAAACCGCCGCCCACCGGTGTCGTAAGCGGACCTTTTATCGCTACCGATAGATGACGTATCGCGGCGACCGTATCATCGGTAAGGTAATCACCGAACTGCTTGAACGCCTTCTCACCGGCGAATATCTCGAACCATGATATCTTCTTCTTCCCGCCGAATGCCTTCGCCACCGCCGCTTCCACGACCATTTTCGTCGCGCGCCAGAGATCGGGGCCGATACCGTCGCCTTCTATATACGCTATCGTGGGATTATCGGGCACGGATAGGACACCGTTCTTCGATGTAATAAGTTTGGCATCTGCGGGGAGTTCGATTCCGTTGAAACGCATGGTGAGTCCTCTTTGAAGTGTGCATGGATGATATAAAGGAACGGGGGTTTTGTCAATGAACGGGAGGCTTCGCCTGCCGCACCGAGGAAGATGGAGCATTTTTTCTGGCTACGCGGCGGGGCATTGTCTCGAAAGACGTCCTCGGCATACGTAGCGGCTTTGGCCATCCATGGCCGCCGCCAGCTGCGCCCTCCTGGCGCACGGTGCCTCGGACTCGCCGCAGTGCTCGCAGCGCATATATATCATAATTTCCAATGGAACAAGATGTTTTCATGCATTCTATTTGCAGACTACATCCTTGTAGCGCTCGCACCAGGCGCTTTCTCGACAACGCCCCGCCGCTTCGCTCGAGAAAAAATGTAGTTGAAAAGGTAAAAACCGTGATTTATCTTTAATTTGTCCTTGATTTTCAAGAATTTACCGCCATGTACACCTGTTGGCAGCATTGTGCGGAGGGTTGGCAGCATTGTGCGGAGGGTTGGCAGCATTG
>ERZ1292625.1876-Hain-H41-01um-R1-1876-length-21849-cov-21_pt1 | contig 21849 bp, 22 predicted proteins | sample MGYA00564400_ERZ1292625 | MGnify/ENA primary metagenome ERZ1292625 (study PRJEB36523, sample SAMEA6512639) | groundwater metagenome | collected 2019-01-08 | study: AquaDiva: Metagenomics assemblies of 32 groundwater samples
CGTCTGCCCTCGAATTTCTTAATGCTACTGCGAATCCTGCTGCCATTTTGTTACCCCCTTTTAGTTTGATATGTCTATTTTTACGCTATTTAACTTTAGATTTAGCTTCCAACGCCTCAACCTTCTGGATCAACAACTGTACCGCTCCAAACATCTGCATGTATACCTGACTCATATCGAGGTTGAGACAGTCTTCGATAACATCTTTCTTTTCCTTTGGCCGGATCTTTGTTATCATCCGAGGGATAGAATGTATAAGTGGTCTCGTCGCTCCATCCTTATCTTTAAATACAACTTTATTCCCTGCTTCGTCTTCCACCTGGACATCATCGGCAAGTAATCTTTTCTGCTCTTTTAGCTTTTTAACAAGGATCGGTTTTTCAGCAACAAGCTCTACTTCCTCCACTTCAACTTGTTCCATGACAAACTCTTGCTCTTGGTACTCTTCCTCCCCATCAGGGATAGCCACCTTTGTGAAAGGCACGACATTGACGGCTTTTGGTATAACCTTCTGTACGTCATTCGCCGTAAACCCTGTCAATGTCCTATCTGTTGCCTGCTTGCCTTCAAAACAATCATCTTTTAATTTGTACCTGAGAAGAGGCAGGGCCTTTACATCGTCATAGCATCGCTGTAGATCGGCAGGGCCGATGATTGTTTTAAGTCGCTCATCGGATGGGTTACTCCATGTTGTACCTGTGGCTTTCTGGCCGACACTTCCAGACAGTTCAAACTGGACAGTAGGGAACATGCCGAGGGCTAAATATCCACCCCCCGTAATTCGCATTTTTTCGAGGGTTCCATTATGGAAGATTAAATCCTTATCCGGTGCGCCAGTGGTGGCATTTGAGTATGTAACTTTCATTCCGCTTGAGTCATAATCAGATAGGCTAACAGCCGTGTTGTTGTTTGCTGTATTGCCGAAAGTAGCAATTATATTTGTAGCCGAGCCAAATACACCAAACTTTGCATTGAATAAAGTACCCCCGACGCCGACTTTGCCTGTGCCTGTTTCCTGCAATATAATATTGGCATCCCCCGCAGGGGTAATAGTTAATCCCCCACTTGCCGTTACAATCTTTGGCGTTGTAATCTGAGTAGTGAACACAGGAGAAGCAAGAGGGGCCTTTACCTCATCAATCTTCCTGAGTGCCGTGGTTATCCTGTATGGCATATCAGGATCGCTTGCATCTGTCTCTGGTATTCCTTCTATCGGTGTAAAATCTCTTCCGATGCTATATGACAGTCCACTCCCTGTTACCCCTGCATATACCACTGTAAGCGTCAGGCTGGTATTTGAGGGGATAGACGCTATACTGTAAATAGCATTCTCACCGGTACGCTTGAATGAGTCTCCCACAGCAACTTCGGTCAGCCATGAAGTCCCTGTCCCTGTTACAGCGTTGGAGTTATTGGTAAGAGCTACAGTCCCTGTCTTATATAATGACATCTATCCCTCCTTTGGAGCTTTCAGCTTTTCAATCTCCGCCCTCATTGTCTCAATCTCTTTCTGCAAAGCCAAAAGTTGGTCGTGTTGCGTGAGGATGATTCCATCCCGCTCTGCGATAATCTCTGCTAAAACCATTTCCCGTGATAGTTCTTTGACCTGCATGATACCTCCTTGACTATTTTTCTTTTTATATTATAATTATTACATGAAAATATCTATCTTAATAATCACCCTTCTATTTTTTATTTCATCTTCAGCTATGGCCGCTGATCCCTGGGACAGTAAAGATAAAGCCCTCGCTGCCACAATGTCAACACTTCTTGTTGCCGATTGGGGGCAAACAATCAATATGTCCAGAAATCCCTCTATTTACCATGAAAACAATCCTATCCTTGGCCTTCATCCCTCTGAGCAATCCGTACATACATATATGGGGACTGCCCTTATTGGTGCGCTGACCATTTCCCATTTTCTCCCATCCAAATACAGGGCATTGTTTATGGGGTCTATTATCGGTCTTGAAATCCCCTATGTTTACAATAATTATCGGATAGGGTTAAAAATGCAATTTTAATTATTGTGCGCCCACCTTCGTCCATGTCCCCCCATAACCATACCTGCCCGTTGTCGTATTTATGTAAAGGATTCCATTTAAGTCTACAAAAAGGCATCCTTTATATGCCCAGTGAGTTGGGGCTCCAGCAGTTTCGTCAGCATATAACCATATGGGAGCTATCCCACTATCAGCACACCCAAAAACCCCCCCAATTCCCATCGCTGAGTACCCATGAATCGCAGTACCATTGCTTGCCGTCGTTGAATATACCCCTGGCATTGACCCCGCTGTTTCAACACGGATGCCATACCTTGACATATTGGGGCCACCTATCTTTAATATAGTATAATCAGACCCTCCCAATGAGTTTATCCCTATACTTGCCAACTCCTCAACTGTTCCATCTCCTCTATCCCCGTAAAAATGTGCTTCGTTTGTGGCAACGTCAACAACAAACCTCTTCCCGCTGCTTGCCGTCTGTAAAATCCTGCCCGTTATTGTCCCCGCCACAATGTCATCGGCATTGAGCGAGCCACGGATAGAAAGGGTTGACCCGTTCCACTTCATATAATTAGACGCATCCCCTATTTCAAACTTTGCCTTGTTAGCGTCACTATCATCTATGCCGAGAATAAAGCCAGCCGTATTGTCACCAAAGTCTGTTTTCCCAGACTGTATCTTTGCGTCACCTGTCCCATCTGCCACCGCAAGCGTTATGGCTTTTGACGTTATGCTACCTGCATTAAGTTTTGATACATCCAAATCAATTATTTTGGCATTCGTGATTTGGGCATCCCCTATTTTTGCGGTCAGAATAGTAGCATCCCTTATAATTGCACCTTCGATCTGCATCGAATTGGCTTGTCGGATGAAACACAGATAGTTCCCGGCTGAGTTTGGGTCTAAGGATGTTGTGGCTATTATAACCTGATTAGCATTTAGGGTGGGAATGCCAGCCGTCATATCTGCAAGAGAAAGGGTTGCCGTGCCCCCGGAAAGGGTTGCTATCACATATTTATTATTTGCTGACGCAAGAGTTGAAGCTGACAACGTAAACGTCTCTGCTGCCCTGGTTATGCTTCCAGCCGTCCATGTGAGCGTTGCTGTAGCGAAGTAGAATATTGAATCTCTAACGAAAAAGTCCGTTCTGAGAGTAGTGTATAATTCGTTTGGTACTATCATCCACGTTGATACGTTAGTAGTGCTGGTTCCTGAAGTGTTGCCATACAAGTCAACAGCCGTCACTTCAATATAGATTGATAGGCTCCCATCCGTAAGTTCTGCCGTTGTCAGTGTCCTTAAATAATTGTTACTATGGATTGAAGCCCACCCACTCCATGTCCCACCTGAGCCTATCTTTGTGCGGACTGAATAATGGCTGAAATCTGCCTCAGCGTTTTTGTCCCATATAAATGCCGCAGAACGTGACATCCCTGTCCCTGTAAGCCCCGATGGAGTTCCAGGAGCCACCTGTGTGATAGTGAGACTTCTGGTTCCGCTCACCATATTATAGTTATTCCATCGCCGTATTTTGATAGTCACAGTCCCGTTTGCAGCGACAAGGAGGGCATCAAGGAAGGCGTCCTGCCCATCACCGTAAACATAATCATATCGGAGAGTATTAGTCTGAATGGTATGCCTTAACAACCCACCTATCCATATTTCAACTTCATCATATTTCCAGTAAGGGTCAGAGGTCAACCCGGCTCCAAGGGGTTTTTGTTCATTGGTCAAACCACCCGCTGTCTGATTGCAGGGATTCCATACAATAGAGAATTTCAGGCCCTCCCATACTGTTGTATTTGGGTCAGAAGCTCCCTCTATTTTGAGGCCAGTGATATCGGCAGGCGGTGTTATAAGTACCGTCCCTTCCCCTACCTTCGTTAATCCCGCCGTTGGCGCTGTGGCGGTAGGTGCTGCTATCCCTTGCTTGTTCACACTGACAGCCCTGACCTCAAACGTCCCACCTACATATCCACCCACCTTTGAGACATCTATGATAAAGCCATTACCCTGGAGATAATCAATTCCATAGTCTTTGTAGGTCAGCCCTCCATCTATGCTGGTTTGGATAAGGGCATAGCTCCAATAGGTGCTATTAGTGGGCAAGTCATAAGTGACAACGATAAGTGGGGTGTAGCTACCATCATAGTTTATATGTTGCTGTTCGACTATTGCAAGGCCAATGACGTGATCCGGCAAATCATAGATTGTCGGTTGAGCGACTGGAGCCTCAACCTGAGTATTCACACTACTTGCACACTCCAATAATGAAAGAGAGACTTTAGACTTTGAAAAATCAAGGTTCTTATTCGTTATCTGAAACTTGATATTACTTATTCCGGCCATATCTGTTGAAGGCGCCCTGACTGTTGTCACTGTGACAAGATCGCCTACCTCCAGATAAATATACTTCAAGTCAACTTCAACATTCAGAGCCGAAGGGGGATTCGCATACCGCTTTATGATTTTGTCCAGGAAGTCAGTTGATTGAGCTGTCTGTGTAATAGGTGTCCACTTGTCCTTGACTTCCAATGAGGCCGTTTCGTCCCAGTCAGACTGAGAGGTTGTATCTACCCCTATCTTAACGGTATTGTAATCAGTAGCCTCATCTCCCTCACAGTCCCATCCATAATAATGTACTATCCTATTGGTTAATATCTTGGCGGAGCTATCCCATTTCTTCCCGATAAACTCCATATCGGTAAGGGTTGCGATTGACGCCTCATCTGCATCCCACTTTTTTATCTTAATCCTGCCATTCGGTTGAGGAATAAAATAGGTCGAGGTAAGCTTCCTCAATTCTTCCATTAAATCTTTACCTGATACGGTATCCTCTTTGAGAGTGCGCTTGACAACCCACCCCGGCAAGGCTGCTTTAACCGTTCCGAATGAACTACCTACAATCTTACTGTCACGGGCGTTTATGTGATTCTTAAGGATATCAAGCATCACATCTATCGGATGATTAAGTACCGCCGTGCCCCATTCTACTGTAGGGAGAGGCTGGCCTGAGACCGCCGCCGGGACATCCACATCCCATTCCTTTGAGAAATCTTTGACAGTAATGACAATTTCATCCTTTGCGGTAATATTCCAATTATCAATTTGCCCCCAGAAATAATCAACATAATCAGCCTCGACAAATCCATCGGCCACGAAACCGGCCTTTATCTTCACCAGCTTATTCTTTGGCTTCTTTGTGGCAATATAAGTTGATACCGAATCACAGAGGGCAAGGGTGAGAGTCACCTGGCCAATTGTGGAGGGCTTAAACGTGTCAATGCTGGTAGACAATGCTGAGACCGACATAATCGCAGGATCATACCCCAGGTTAGGATGATTTGAATATGAAATAAAGGTGCTAAACTCCGCCTTTATGCTCTGAAGGGTAGGGGTAGATACCCTGTCCGTGCTGGCCGTCAGAGTCGCCTTTACCCTGTAATATCGTTTCAGGTTCGTAATTGCTTGACCATCAATGATTGCGCCAAGGTCTGTCTCTTCCCCTGCAAATGCCCCTGTCGCTGACGCCCATGCCTGGTAGGTGATAGAAGTGCCTGTTGGCTGTATATCCTCTAATATCCATTCTCCATCGTTGGCAGGAGTTGACCCCAAGTCCATATTCCGGGTTCGGATATAACCGGAGGCGTCATAGTACCCACCGGATAGAGTGACTTGGAAATAAGCATCGCCCACCTCAGTATATATGCCATTCGACACGCCAGCGGCATAGGATGATATCGTCATGTCTAACTGTCCGTCTGGGTATGGGCGAGTGCTATCATAATATACATGAAACAGGGAAGGAGTCCCTAAAATACCACCAATTCGGACCCAATAAGTTGTCCCTGTTGCAATAGATAATGACTGTGAAGAGAAGTTGAATGAGACCATCTCCCCACTTGCAGAATTGACGTATGCTGTAACAGGCGTCCCTATTTGGGTTGTTTTGTTTGCGGCAAAGATAGAGCATTCCACTAATTGCGCAGAGGGCCAGGCGGCATCCACCCTAAAAAACATCGCAACCTCTTGGAGCATCTTGCTTGCGGTAGTTGTATGTTTAAACGATTGCCATACCCTGTCTAAAACAGGGATTCCATCCTCGTACAAAGAGAACAGTGCCACCCATGCATTCCCTGTTAAGTTCTCCGGTTTCCTCGTATTGCTAACAACAACATTCCCCATCTGAGATAGCCAATCTACCTGAGAGTTCTGAGAGTTTGCTATCCAGTCGGCTTGTAGGGTCTGCTCATTGAACAGCGTCCCGTCTTCCAATTTAACAAGGAAGGCAGGGGCATTTATCCCCTTGTCAATCTCTGCCTGGAATTTAGTAGGGAGCGTTATCATTCTTTCCTGCCTTTAAGATTGATGGATATGTTTCTATAGAGGCCACCTACTTGCAACGGGTTCTTAAATGACTTGTCTGGATGCATTAAATATATATCTGTGGCATGTGAAGTCGGCTCCCATGATACAAAGAAATTCTTGAGGCCGGACGTATCCCACCATGTCTTGCACTTCTGATAAAGGGTATCATCTGCATCATTGAAAACGAGGTCAATCTGACGCTCTGAATATCTGTTATGAATCCCCAGGACATAGCCTGTTTCTGAAAGATTGATGTTCGCTTTGTTATCTTCACCATGTGGGTCAAAGCTGGAAGAGGCATAATCGAGTTCTACCGCCTGGCCCCATATACAGATTGAAATATAGGGGATGCCTGTCAAGGTTGATAACTTAACCCTCCAATACCGGACGTTCTGTGTCGTAAACTCTTTAACAAAGGCCTTGTCATCCACCACTGCAAAGCCGGTAAAGGCATTATTCCAAATCGTTCCATCGGTAGAATATTGCAGCGTCAAGGTTGCCGCTCTTGTCTTTAGATTATGCCCTGCTATGGCTATGTAATCAGCGGTGTAAGTATTTCCTGAACCTGCATCGAATAAAATATATTGATCGCTGGAGCTTGTTGCCTTCCACAAAGTCCCTTCCAGCATGTCAAGGACGTTGGCAACAAGAAAGCCCGCTGCCTCACTGGTTGCGGTCAGTCCCGTGAGGGAGTGTTTATAGAAGAATTTTATCTTACCCCATGCCATTTATGCCCCCACGACATTGACTTGTAGCTGGACGTTTCTGTCACCAGCCCTATTAAGTGCAGGGACAATCTCTTGTTCAGTTATCCTATCCCAGTTGACGCTGGAGGGGTCGAGGGCATATACCTGGATTGTTATATTTTGGGGAGTCTTTCCGTCCTGTTCCCGAGTTTCTTCCCCCCGTGGCATCGTTTCTATAGGCAAGCCTCCCGGAGTTCCCGGAGCTTCTCTTTGTGCTCCCCCGCCCGTTGCTGTATTGACGGCCATTGCCGCCCCTGCCGAAGCCGCTGCAACTCCCGCTAAAGTTGTTGCTGCCGTGAAATGGGCGGCTGATTCCGCAGGGTTTGACCACCATGTCGCAAAGCCTAATCCTGTTTCGTATAATGCTCGAACCGTGGCCTTTGCCGCAAGTCCTGCCAATTCTATTTTTACATCCTGGGCCATTTGTTTTGCAAAAGCACCTACGGAAAATTTACCCGTTTCGATAAAACTGAGCATTTGATTTTCCATTGCTCTATATGCAAGTTGAGATACCCTTGCTCGTGCCTCTTCTGACCATTGCGCTTTGAGATTTGCCGCAACTATCTTCCCAGCCTCCTCTTCTTTGATTGTCCAATTCTGTTCGGCTGCAAATTTCATGGCTTCCGAGATATCTGTTATCCTTTGCATTTCCTGCATTGCCTTGCTTGTTGCATCTCTATCTCTTTCATCCCACATTTGGGCTTCTTGCCCGCTTCTTAATCCTTCTGCAAGTAACTTTTTCTTCAAGGCCTCAGAGGCTTCATTATCCTCCGTCACTACAAGAGGTTTAATCCTCGCTGTCTCTGCATTTTTAATCTGCTCTACCTTTAGATCTCTCAATTTGGCCGTCATCCCATCAATCAAAAAGCCTGCTTCGTCATATCTGTGGTTAACCTCTTCAGTATCTCTCAAAACTTCTGCCATTACATCCCGGCTGGAAAGCTGGAATTGCCCTATGGCCTCGCTTGCTTTGTCAAATGGATTTGAGGCTATAACGCCGAGCTTTACCATGCCCTTATAAATAAGGTCGAGAGGTAGTAATATGAGACGCAGCCCCTCGAAGATGATTTTCAGCGAGTCTGCAAATACTATCGCAACGGCATTTCCTATAATCTTCAGGCCCAGCCACCCGTTATGGAAGAACCTCATAACCTCAATGGCCTTACCAATCCCCACCATGAGATTAACAATCCCATCCTTTGTCAAATTCATTAACATAAGACGGTTGTTATCTACCCATGTAGCGGCCCGTTCCAGATATTGCTTGACAAGGTCAAGTCCCTTGATAAAGAAGGTGTTACGAGTAATTACTCCGCCTATTGTTTCGTACAGCTCTCCAAGGGCATTTTTAGCCTGTGCAGTCTTCCCACTAAAAGTCTCAGCTGCCGCCGCTGCTTGCCCACTGAATCGGTTTGACAACTCATTTATTAATGAGTTCAACCGCTCCGTTGAACCCACAGCACCTTTTACCTCTATCCCTTGACGGGCAAGCGCATTTGTTTCACTCCCTAAAGTCCGAGCTACCAACTGAGAGGCGGAGTGCAAATCCATCCCTTTTGCAGTTGCCATGTCCAGCGTTGCTTTTGTGACAGCCTTTATCTGCGCCTCATCCTTGACATACATGGCGATTGCAGCCTGTGCCTCTATTATCTGATTGTCTTCATAGATTGTTACTTTTTGGAGGGCTGTTGCCTGATCGATTAAAGCCTTTGACCGATAACCAAGGGCAACCGTTAATCTCTTTTCAGCATCTTCCTGTTCGTTCGCGGCCTTGATAGCTTGGCCGGTTATAGAGACCAACCCACGGAGCGCATCCCCAGACAGCTCAAAGGCTTTAGTCAAAGAGGCAGAGACAACCCCAGATATGGTTCCGGCCTTAACCGCAAGGCTGTTGAAATTCTTTGTGAACTCATCTCTTGCAGATATGACTACTTCAACCCTATCACTTGCCATCACTCACCTTTTTGCCGATTCGACTTTGTGTAGTTCTACCGCTTCCATTAACCAGGCAGGTTGATCTCCCCACCCGCCGGAATGTAATAAAGTCTTGCTGTCATCTATCAGGTATACAAGCCGGATAATCTCCCACGTGTCGGCGGTGATATACGTCAAGGGACATTCGTAAAACCGGATTCCATTAAAGGAAAAGACTTTCTGTGCGCCCTTTTCCTTTATTTCAGAAACTATCTCATCCGTATATTCAAGGACGGCCCTTGTCTCATCTGAAAGGCCCAGATAATTCAGGTGGTTCCTATTCTGTTCATCTTTGGCTGTGCAGGCTTCACAGGTAAAGGGCTTATCCTTCTGACTTGCCGCTTGCCACCTGAAACCTGCTATGAGTTTTTTCTTTGCCCCTCCGAGAGTCTTTGCTGACTTTCCATCGCCCGAATAAGCTCAAGAATAAGGTCTGTATCAGCCGTATCATAGAGTTCGTTAGCATCTGTTACCTCCCGCCCGCCTATGGAATAGCCTGAGATGCTTTCCACCGACTCAACAAACTGTTTGCGCTGTATCTCCTGCCCGGCCTCTGCTACCTTCACAGCGTCATTGACATTCTTTGCCTTTGCCGCCAAGAGCTTCCCATAATGCTGCACCCTCGAGTAAGGGATATACTTCATCTTCACAATACAAGGATTCTCGCTATCCCTATTCCCGCCATAAGCCGGGATGTAGTCAATCAAAGTGTCTTTGTCAAACGATATTAAAGCCACGTTAAACCTCCTTTATACGGCTGTTGCCGTGTTCATAAGTAACATCCCTATTGCGTACCCGGTCGTTGCTGTGTCAATGTGAACATCATATTCAAGGGTAATCTTAGGGTCTCCATCCCTGATTATGTCAGGCATCCCACCGAGCCTGTTACAGACTGGGAGGTCAATTATCAGTTGATGGTTTAGACCTGTACCTGCCTGAGTACCTGTATTCCATGTCAAAAGGAAATTGGTTGAACTTGTTGACGCTAACCATGTCAGGAACTCTGTCTTTGTGTTGAAGCCGCTGGTCGGGTCTTCAAAGTCAAATACCATTGATAGTTTGCCTGTGACTATCCCCACCTTTGATTTGCCAGGAGTGTCGGTTCCGTTTAAGATCAGTCTGTCTTCCCACCCTCTATCGGGCTCGAAAGATATGCTATCCGGCTGGACTACCGTTCCGGTGCTGGTTATGTTCGTGTAGTTAGGTGCCGTTCCTGTCCTTGTTACCGTTGCGCCCTGTCTGATCACCAGGTTATTATAATCGCACCTGAGATTTTCAGCGGGAAAAACAGGAGAAGCAATACCAGCCTCCGGTGTTGCAAGGCCCTGACCCATACTATCAATTGTGAATATGAGGGGTTGCCCTACTTCCTGTTTAAACCCTATTTTTGAGACTCTCCCACCATAATAAGGGTGATTCTTTATCGTGGCCCCGTGGACTGCATTCATGTTTATGGTGATCGCCTTCGTTCCAAGATTCGCCGTTGCCATAGGGAGCGTCACAGGATATAGCATGTGAGCATATTGCCCTGTTGCTGCATTCTGCGCTGACGTTGCCTTGCCAAACCAATGCTTTAGCAATGTTCCACAAGACCCCTTTACTGTTCCCGCCTCTGTGAAAAAGGGCATTTCAAGGGATAGGCCGCTCCACTGCTGCCCCATTCTTAATTCTGTGGTATGCCCCAGGGCGGTATCCTCACCCCTGAACTCTTCCCGCTTCTTTGCCATATAATCAGGTGCAGGCATTTTAAAGCTATTTACCGGGATAAACCCCACGGTAGTCGACTCTTTCGTCCCCCTTGTCGTTTCCTCACCGATCGCCACATACGCTTTAGTTTCAGCCATTGTCTTTGCCTCCTTTCTTTTTGGATTCTACTTTCTCAAATTCCTTTGCAAGCCCCCTATATATAAGGGTTTCGCCTGTTTTGTCTTTGACCTCTACCACATCTCCGACCTTAAATATCCCAAAATCAGGACTTTCCCCACTTTCCAACATTTCTATTTTCATTTAGACCTCCCTATATCTGACCTTAATATCATATTCAACCGCCCCTATTCCGTCCGTCTGCGTATTATTTGGCCTCGCAGCTTCAGTAAGAACATTACTTACCAGCTTAGAACTTACCAGTGAGCCTATGTTGAGGGCATTCACCGTCAATCCATCCCTGATAAGATGTACCCATTTCATCTGTACACGCTGCATGTCCCGTGCATCGGATTCTTTTATAATCACCTTGAGCCTATAATCAACCTCTGCATATCCCGAACGCTGACCCGAAGGATGCTCAAAGGATTCTCCGTTATAGATAATCTCTCCAAGTGGCAGGATCGCCGTGGGTATGCTTGCCATATCCTCATATGTCTTGCGTGTAAAGTTAATCCCCATGCCCTTTAGGACGCTTTCAAGATTATCCGTTATGGCTGTTACCGTATCGAGATTACTCATCCTCTCCCCATTGTCAGCGTCCCAAAGCCTTTCTTTTCGGATATTGAAATAGTCCCATCATCCGATTCGTCATATTTGAAATTGATACTCTTGAAAATTGCATAAGCTTTAGATTCATAGTCCTTCCACATCTGCCACCAGAAAGTATCTGTACCACCTGCACCTGTAAGCCCTTTGCAGACTTCCGCCACTGAATAGCAAATATGCACCTCACGGAGATCGTAAGAATCCAATATTAGAGCCGACCGCTTACCAGCCCTTGTTATAAGTTCATCAATCTTTTCAAACGCTCTTTGTATCTCTTTTGTATATGACCTGGTAAGGATGTACTTATGTCCAGCAGCGGTTGCCGTTGCTGTAGCTATTGTTGCCGTGCCCGAAGAGGAGACAAAGTCAGTTATGTCTCTTGTCTCATCGTTCGTTAAATTGGTTGCCAGCCCGCCGGTAAAATAATCATCTTCATATCTTTCAAGCTCTGCATCCACTATCGTTGTGACTGATCCACTATCAGCCACACCATGCACCCGCCAGCCATTATCTTTAAGCTGAGGGAGTTCGTTAATAATATCCTCATCGGTTATAACCTTAATCAGCTTTGACCTTACGACATCATAAAAAAGGGTTATGGGATATGTTACACTGCTATAAACATATGATATTACTGCTTTATAGTTCTCTCCTACTATATCATTGTGGGTAGCGGTCAAGGCATAGGATAACAGCCCATCGGCAGCCACGGTCATGGCCTGTGCGCTTATCAATTCCGTTGTGCTTTCCGGCTTGTATACCGTTATAGTCGCGCTTGTCGGAATGATTATCCGGTTATTTTCATAGACATAAGTTTTAAGAGTTTCGGCTGTATCTGTGAGGAATTGGAGTCTCATCTCTTCACCGCCTTAAATGTACTCGTCACACCTATCACCTTATTAAATGTATTCATCATCCCTACCACCTTCGGAGGGGGCTCCACCCATATTGCCTTAGTTTGCCTTACTGCGGGGGCAATAATAGTTATAACATCAGGGGCCGCTGTTATCGCCCTGTGTACAACCCCTCTATCAATCAAAAAAGCAAAAATTGATTTAGATACTGCTACCATAATTATCTCTTGTTTGCAGGTCTACCTCTCTTAACCTCTCCCTTTGTTTCCTCTTCTGCCTCTTTTCATCAAACAATACATCCGATTCCTTCAAATCCGTTTTGTTGATCTCACAGAAACCCCCAGGACATTCCGGCCTAACGATTCTCACCACTTCTAAGACACCACTCATATCCACCTCCTAAAAAATAGGGGAGGTGTTACCCTCCCCTTCGGTTAACTTATCAATCTTGCAATATGCTCAACTTTGCTGGCCTTGACGCCCCATGCGATACCGACCTCATAGGTTGTCTGTCTGTACTGCCTATACTTGGCAACCTGGAACGATAAACCGGAGCGTGGATCGGTGACGACTGTCACATCATCGGCACTATCACCTCCGGCAGGCATGAGAGGAGTCCTTGTTACCAGGTGCATGGCCGATCTGCTGAATGCCATGTTTGCCCCATGTGTTGCCGTTACTGTGATTGCCTTTGTTGCTGCACTCATAGCCACTTTGAGTCCTGGAGCCTGCAATACGATTATCCCACCGCCAGAAACATCGGCATCCCCTGTAACCACTACATACTTATTAGCGTCACCGGCAAAGCTTACGACATCACCTGCCAGGATAGTCCCAGTACCAGCGACGGCTAAGGTTATTGTAGTCGCTCCAACAGCATAACCGGCGGCGTTTGTAGTAGCTGAGGCTGCCGTTCCTGCTGTATGGCTCTTGACCTGTGCGCTCTCTCTGATGGCGAAACCGTGAAGGTCAAGAAGAATCCCCTGTCGAAGCAGAGTATTGTCTGCGGCCTCGTTCGCCTTAGTTAGTTGCCCCAAAGTCCTCAGTGCTGCGCCGCCCGTGGTATTAAGTACCAACTGGAGGTCTCCAGTGGGGGCTCCATTGTCCAGCATAATTTTTAGCAACTGAGCAGTATCAACCACAGATGATGCAAACGGGGCCGTTGCTGCCGCTCCATAAGCGTTTGAGGAACTGAGGTACAGGGCTGCAAGAGCAAGTTCTATCTTATTCGATAAAACCCTCATAGCCTGAGCAAACTGCCCCTGTAACACAGGATTGAGATTCCCGCCAAGACTTGCTTCTTCATCTCCGTTATAGGCCCACTTGACGCTTTCAACGTCAGTGATGGTCATAGTGTCACTGCCGACAGTCTGATCAACTGGAGTCGGCCCGGTGGTTGCCGGTGTAATAGCGGAAGATACCATTGCAGGGGTTACTGGATATCTGATTGTTTGGTCTTTCGCAACTCCATCAGCACCCGGACAAAGGGTAACGGACGGAATGAAGCCTGTCATTTCCCTGCTGACGACATCTGCCGCCGCCAGGATTGTAGGTATAAGATTTGTTAAAGTATTAGCCATTTTTTATTCTCCTTTTATTTAGTCTATGACGGTATTCCCTGTGGCCTTAACAAAGGCCATCTTATCTCCGGGTGAGAGTTTATCGAACGCCGCCCGCTTCATTGTTTTTGCCCCCGATTGTTCGTTTCCTTTGTTCCCCTGTGAGCCTGCGCCCTGATTGCCGCTTGCCTTTACCAGGTGTGGATTTGTCGCCAAGAACTCGGTCATAAATTCCTTGACAGTCATTGGATCGCCTTTGTCATTTGCCCTTGGCTTTCCTTCGAGCCCCAAGATTGTCAATGTTTTTTCCCCATTTATATGAGGGGAGACAAGCATTGCAACTTGTTCGGCGGATATGGCATTAAGGTCTGAAGCGGCGGAGATCAACTGCGACTTTCTCGCCAGCTCCAAGCTCTCTTTCCTTTCCGCCAAAAGTTCTTCCAGCTTTGCCTTCATGGCCGTTAAATCAACTTCATTCCCCTTGCTTCCGCTTTCGGCTTTCGCTTTCAGGTCTGCAAGTTCTTTGTCCTTTGCCACAGATGATTCCTTAAACTTGGCCTCTGCTGTAGCCACTTCTTCTTTTGCCTTTGCCTCTGCTGCTGTCCTTACCTCCGCCACTCTTTTGTTAATCAGGTTGTCAATGAAGGCTTGCTGTTCCGGTGTAAATTCCATGATTATTCTCCTTGGCCCCCGTTGTTACCGCTTCCGCCCTCGATACGGGTTTTATCAAGGACATCGTTAGCTGGTTTTACTTCTATCGGTTTCGCTGCATCTATTTCATTGTTTATGGCCTCCTTTGTTTGGTCGCTGAGTTTAGGTAATACCGCAACCGCAAGTTTCTTCTGTAACTCTTTTTTGAATATCTCCGATTGCATAGGTGCATTGAGAATCATTAAGGCGTTCTGAATGTCCACGGCCAGGGCATCAACTGAGAAATCGTCTGGATAATCAATCACGCCGTCAAACGTCAGGCCTTCCCATTTTGCCCACAATTCATAAATGAGGTATTCAGCCTCTTCCACATTGTCAGCTTTCTCTGATAGGACGGCATAGAGGGACTGGTTTTCAACTGAAAGCGCCGTACCGCTCCACGGCTGCACACCCTTTTCGACTACCCTGGAGCCTCCCATCTTGGCTATCCTATGGATTTCCTGGATGTCTTGCTGTATCCATTCCCTTATCTCTGCAAGGGAGCTATGTGGGGCCTCCAGCCAAAAAGGATTACTATTTGGAAGTTCAGGGTTAAACTGCATAATGTTCTTTGGCCCTGTAGTCTTTTCGGATTCAATTCCACCCGTTTCATAAGGCAAGGCCAACATCGGGAAAGCCGTACTCTCAATAATCTCCTTCGCATCGCTACAGAGGTAATAGATGTTTTTGTTTATGTCGGCAATGTCCTGGATGTCGCTGATTCCAAGTTGCCGAGTGCCTGATTTCCGGTTGTAAAGCGTGACCACAGGAACAATACCGAGGCCATGCGCTCCTAAATCTTCCAATACTGTCTGCTTTTTCCCTTTTTCGTCCAATGTTACTACCCATAATTCCCAACCGGTCTGCGTCCATATCCGATACTTATCCTCTCCCTCATAGATTTTTATCATTGAGAGTACCGGACGACCTGTAATATCCTTTGTATATTGCCAGTCAAGGAGGTTTTCAGGGGTTACAAGAGAGGCATAGGCATATATCCCCTTTTCCTGAGCTTCGGCAAGGGTGAGGGCTGTCATGGCGGGTTTGTCAATGATAATAGAGACCCTGCCATATATAGCAGAGGCCCGTTGAGCCTCCCGGATGAACTGCTCGAATCCTGTACCCTCTCTGTCGGTATCCCACAGGAAGGCTTGAAATAAAGGATTTGTTACAAGTGACCGGAACTCCCTATAGGGCTGATTCCTGAAAAGATGCGAATTGATTATGTCCGTAATAGGCTGGCAATAGTTGTAGAAATAGGCTATTTGCTTGCGTCTCAGGTAGTTATCATCGGATTCAAAAGGATGTTTTAGGAGATAATCACCGTCACGGTATTTCTTTCCACCATGATAGGATCGGATGAAGAATTGCCACTCAGGGAGGTAGGCATCATAGTCAGAATGAGTTTTTACAAGCTCTTCATAGGTCATTCTTACCCCTGTGTAACATTATAGCGCAACAAAACGGTGTAACGTTTCGTTATATGTAACAGAATGTTAAGGGAGAGTCAAGAAAATATTTGAGAGGGAGTAAAAATAAATGTTGACTTTCATTTTATTATGATTATAATATGAAACATGATTAAGGATCATAAACAATGTCGCGGTTGTAAAGCCATAAAGCCTGTCGAAGAGTTTAGCCAAGGCAGGGGGCAATGTCGAGCATGTACAAAGGCAAGGCAGGCCAAACACTATAAAGAGAACCATGAAAAGATAAAGGCAAGGCAGGCCAAATACTATAAAGAGAACCATGAAAAGATGAAGGCACAGGGGGGCAAATACAGGGAAGAGAACAGTGAAAAGATAAAGGCAAGGCAGGCCAAACACAGGAAAGAGAACCCTGAAAAGGAAAAGGCATATAAGGCCAAATACAGGAAAAATAACCCTGAAAAGATAAAGGCATATAAGGCCAAACACTATAAAGAGAACCATGAAAAGATAAAGGCAAGGCAGGCCAAATACTATAAAGAGAACCATGAAAAGATGAAGGCACAGGGGGGCAAATACAGGGAAGAGAACAGTGAAAAGATAAAGGCAAGGCAGGCCAAACACAGGAAAGAGAACCCTGAAAAGGAAAAGGCATATAAGGCCAAATACAGGGAAGAACTGAACCCTGTATATATAAAACGCCTGGTTAGAAGGGAATTCGGCATTCCTGGAAGTGACATCCCGCCCGAATTGATAAAGGCTAAAACAGAGGCATTGACAGTAATGAGGCTGTCAAGAAAAATAAAGGAGGTTCTAAATGAGTGCAGCTAACGCAGTGGTAAAGAAACAAGTGCCGGTAGAGGTCGTCAAGACGGATAGCTCTAAGATGGAGAGGGTGTTTGAACTCTCGGTCGAGGAGATAGAAAGAGTCCTCAATAAGAAGTGCGCTATAACTGACGTTACTAAAATAGCATCTTCCGCACTGGCAACTTACTCACGTATACGATCAACCGAGGTGCATGAACTTGGCCTCCAGTTAGTCATGGCCCGTATGGGTGCTAAGAAGCTGGAGGGATAATGACTATCACAGAAAAAAAAGTATGCACCTGCACATGTAATAAGTGCAAATATGCATGGCAGACCCGGACGGAGAAGATTCCAAAGGCATGCCCGAATTGTAAGAGCATGAAATGGAATGAGGAGAAGAAATGAGCCAAGTCACCAATATTATTTTGGCATTGTCTTTATTTGAGGGAGTTGAGGATGATACTTGCTACCCTTGGGTAGATGTAATCAACCAATGGTTAGCTGAAAGAGGGAACGGGAAGCTTCAGCGCGTTGATGCCCTCGCCGGCGGGGTCAAAGAGATGGAAGCGGCAGTATTTATAGGCGCATTCAATTATTTAGATATCCCAAAATTCATAAAGGCGGTAGATGCCTGTGATTGGGAGGATAGAGATGGATTGTCCCTTTTTATGAAGGACTCTGAAGCTGCCCGCTTTGTTGACATAACCCCTCTCAGAGGGATCATTTATTTATAAAACCTCTTCTGAGCGTCCGGCTTATACAGTCGCAATGGGTGAGCATACCCGATATAATGGCCGAGGGATGTGACAGCATATCCCCGGCCACTTGCCTGGTCTATCCCCGTTCCGGTCTCCATCCAAGCACACAGCTCTAAATCTTTCCGCAGCATTACGCATCGGGGGTGTATTGTTAATTTTATGGTTGTCCCCTCCAATACGAACGTGATTGCGTTCATGTTCGCCCTTATGTCCATTTTATTTACTACTTGCCGCCGGAACCCCAGCTCAGAGAGGATGGCATACTCGCTTTTATCCGTTTCAGGCCCGTAAATGGTGAATTGTGCCCCGGCCTTGATCTGCTCTTCGTATTTTTTCCTTAACATTTGCCCCATCCTATAGGTGTCAGCTCCCCTCATGTTAATATCATCAATGATTTTGATGGTTTGTCCGTCTGATTGAGCTATCAACCACGTGCAATTATCTCGATCAAACGACACGCAAACAATTATGGGTTGCTGTGGGGTTAAGACGGTTTTTATATCCAGATGTCTATTAAGGTCGTATCCTGTAAAAATTCTATAGGCATAACTATCAACCCCTACATTCTTTTCCAATTCATCCCAGTCCGGAACCAATGACCACACAGCCGCCAGGGCATATATATGGATATCAAGGTCTTCATTTCTAACCCCTTGTTTTTGCACCCACCGCCCTTCTATTTTGTATTCTGCCAACAGTTGTTTTATGTCATCTTCCTCGATGCTTAGAGGTATATGACAATAACCGGGGCCGGAATCTTTCAACGCCAGCCATGAGTAGAGTAGGTCTTTTGCGGAGTCCGTCCCGACAAATGCCAGTTTCGTCTGTTTATTGTTGACTGTTGACCACCGGGACAATACTGATTTTCCCCTTTGGCTTTCTCCTTTCGATGAAAAGACATTCCGCACTTCCCTTGTCGTTGTATAGTCATAGACTTTTTGGGTTAAGTTCCCATCGCTTGAATCAACGAAGACTCTGGAGCAGCCTATCTCCATTCCATCTTCATGCCGCCATGTTTTTAATAAAAACTTATCAAGGTCATCCCAAACATCTTTTTCTACAGGGTTGCCATATATTACCTTTTTCTCAATTATCCAGTGTTCATAATCTCTTCCCCATCCTACCGCCTTGGCCTCAACTCGGTCTCCTTGAACATCAACCCCTATTGTGACAACTAAAACCCCTCTTGGGACTTCAGCAAGATAATCTTCCCTGCGGTCATATAAATCTTTGCTGGAAATTTTATCCCGCTCCCTCGGTTTATACCAATCTCCCAGACGTTCTGTCACAAAGGTTTTAACTTTGCCTGGGTCGAAAGATTCCGTACTCCGGGCCGCTAACCAGCGATCAACCAATTCTGTTTTCCACGGTTGCCAGGTTGTTAAAAATGGATTCAACTTATACCCTCTCCACCGAGGGGACGCTTCTAAATTATGAGCCCTCCATTCCCCCCGCCTGTCTAATTCAGCTTTTTCATGTTCCTCTATTCGTCCTTGGCAATGTTCACACTGATACCAGACATCACCACTCTCATTCCATTTTAACCCATACTCAGTATTAGCCCCCCCAAATTTCATCACCTGAAAAGTCCCACATCGAGGACACGGAACATACCGATGCCGCTGATCTGTTAAATTAAAATAGGGTTGCAGTGGACAAGCACCATCCTCTCCAGGGTTTGACACCATGATAATAAGTCTATCCCATATCCCCTTTGTCCTGCCTATCCCCAGTTCTAACGGGTCGCCCGATTTTATCTTGTCGTATTTTGCCACGTCATCAAAAATAACTACTTTATAATCCACCATAGTAAATTTATGTGGAGACTTCGCACCTATCATGTGGAGAGTCCCGCCAGGGTAATTCTTTCTATCTATTGTTTCCGTTGCTTTGCGGCCTCTGATTCTGTTGGAAATTCTTGACCTTAGTTCGGGAGTGGGTTGGATCATCCTTTTCATGAAGACTTCGGTGCTGTATTTATCTGCGATTTCATCCGTTGATTGGACATATAGCATATCGCAAGGGTCTAAATGAATCCGTCTTCCTATGCAGTTGTTTATTATTTCAGTCCCAGAACTTCGAGTAGGTTTGACAATAACCAACCCTTCGATCGAGGGGTCAGATGTCGCATCCATAGGCTCTATGCTCTGAGGTGCACGATTCGACCTCCATTTGCCAGGGAATGGCCCTGATACTACATGCCGGTATTGATCGGCCCATTGTGAGGTCGTTAATGCTGGCGGCGGTGCAAATACGCTTACCGCTTCTTCGTATAAGTCGGCAATGTCCATTTGCTCAAGCTCTCCAATGTTTCATCTGTTTCTCTTCTAAGCACTGATTGTATCTGTGTTGCCATATCGGGCTTGCCGCTTGCTATAATATTCATAATTTCGCCTGTAGCTTTGGCTGGTATAGCTCGGACTCCATTCCTTATTTCGAGATGCAAATCTTTCATCGCGAATAAAACTTCCTCAGCATCAACAAGCTTTCCATTTTGGATATCTAATTCATTTTTCAGCATTTTGGCTTTTATAAATTCCTTGGCCGCACGGGAAGAGGCGAAGGAGGCCCCATGATCCTGAGATTGTCCTGGAGATGGTGGAGGTGCTGCGGCTGTCCGAGGTGTTCGAGGTACGCCTTTTGGCTGTCCACCCTTCTTGCCATTCTCAGGGGATGATATACGATGGGAGGGATGCAGGTTAGCCTCAAGCTCCTTATCAGCCTTCACAGGGTCAATCTTGCCATTGGAAGTGGAGATCAACCCCTGCTTGACAAGCTTAGAGATTGCCATTTTTGAAACACCACGATGACGAGCATAGGCTGTTTGATTTAGGAGGGTTGACATAGTTTAGCTTTCTTTCCTGTGAACTTCTCCCACCTCGCCACAATCACGTCACAATAATGAGCATCAAGCTCCATCCCATAGCACGTCCGCCCCGTCTTCTCGCAGGCGATGAGGGTGGAGCCGGAGCCGAGGAAGAGGTCAAGAACTCTCTGCCCACTTTTTGTGCTGTTATTAATGGCCTTTTCCATAACCTCTATTGGTTTCATGGTAGGGTGAAGGTCAGACTTTAGCGGCTTGTCTATGTTCCAGACGGAGACGTTCGATGCGTTCCCGAAAAACTCGTGCGTCCCTTTTTGCTTCCAGCCGTAAAGGATCGGCTCGTGCTTATAGTGATAATCACACCGTCCGAGGACGTGGTTGTTCTTGGCCCATATCAGCATGTGCTTTAACTGCCAGCCAGACAGGTCGAGACTCATCATCATCATCATCATCAATTCCCCGCTCTGTGGCCCTGTGACATAATAAGATGCCTTGTCCGTTGTACTTAGGTGCAAATTAGAGAAAGCAGCCACCCAGAAATCCTTCATCTCTGCGGGCGTCTTGGCGTCGTTTTCTATGTCCTTCTGAATGTGGTTTCCTTTATCCATCACGTTTAAGAAGATATTTTTATCCGAATAAGAGACCCCATACGGCGGATCAGTGAATACCATGTCCGCCTTCTTGCCGTCCATAAGTCTTTCCACGTCCGTAATATTCGTCGAATCCCCACATAAAAGCCGATGTCTACCGAGGAGGTAAAGGTCTCCTGGCTTAGTGATAGGTTCCGCCGGAACGTCAGGGACTTCATCTTCCATTGCATCTTTCTCAGCCTGCTCCTCTTCGGTCAAGCCTTCATAGCCAAACAATGCCTCCAATTCCTCTTCGCCGAAGCCTGTTATCTCAATGTCGAGATGACCGAGGTCGATTTCTGTAATCATGTCCTTCAGGAGGGGATAGTCGAACTCAGTCCAGTCTGAACTTTTGTTGTCCGCAATGCACCTGGCCAGTGCCTCCTCTTTCGTGCCGGAGTAGACAATGCAGGGGAACTCGGTATGTCCGAGGTCACAGGCTGCCTTAAAGCGGTGATTGCCACAGAGGATGTAGTTGACACCCTCATGCTGCCAGACGTTTAAGGGATTCTGGAAACCGTGAAGCTCAATAAGTTTCGTGAGTTTCTTGACAGCATCCGGGTCTTTAACCTTTCGAGGATTACCAGGGAAGGTTGTCAACTCAGAGGCTGGGAAGTACTTAATTGTGAGCTTTTTCTTATCTGCCATTTATCACCTTTGTAAGTATATGATTTTATTCAACTTCGTAAACCAAGTAATTTATATAAAAAATGTAGAGATAGTGCGCCGTTGTAC
>ERZ1292625.1877-Hain-H41-01um-R1-1877-length-21849-cov-12_pt1 | contig 21849 bp, 26 predicted proteins | sample MGYA00564400_ERZ1292625 | MGnify/ENA primary metagenome ERZ1292625 (study PRJEB36523, sample SAMEA6512639) | groundwater metagenome | collected 2019-01-08 | study: AquaDiva: Metagenomics assemblies of 32 groundwater samples
AGCGAGGAGCGTGTGAACGAGTAATCTCGTTCACGACGTCCGAGTCGAAGTCGAATCAAAAGGTTTAATACCTTTTATAAGTTGTTCACAAACTTTCTTGCCAAATCTTTTCATTAGTTTTATAATAAAAGCGGTTGATTGTTCTCTCAAATCATTATTAACAATAAATAGAAATTATATTTATGGAAAAAAATAAAGAAAAAGAAATATTTCAAAAAGGAGCAGCAATAATTGAAGCGGAAAAAAGTGGCAATCCAAGCCAAAAATATCAAAGAGGTTCTATACAACAATACAACAAAGAACTTGAAAAAGGCGGAGAAAAATCTTATATTAAAGATGTGCTTGAAACAACTAAAGAACGATTGCCAGAACTAAAAAAACGAATAGAAAAAAACGAGCAGGCAACATTTTCTAAAACTCTTGAAGACACTGACCCAGAAGAATTTCACAGGCAAAAACTGGAAGAATATGACACAGAAGAGGAATTGCCAAAAGTTGTAGAAAAAACTGAAGAAAAGAAAAATAGGATTGATAAATTAAAAGATACTATTTCAAAGTTGTTTAATTGATAAAAAACCGATTAAATCATTATCCTATTGACAAAATCAAGATTAGATAGTAGTCTTTGGTTGGAATTTTAAAGTTAGAATGAGTATAAACCGAACTATTTTAGTTCATTAAAAACCAAATAAATTATGAAAACTCATGCTTTTCTTGAGTTGGCAGAAGTCCAACGGGAAACAAAAACAATGTATTGCGCGGGATTAGATCCGCATCCTTTCTCTGGCGGGCTACAGGGGAATTATGGTGTTTATTTAGAAGCTCTTAACTCAACAGACAAAAACAAAAACAAAAACCTGGTTTATTTTTTTTATAGCGACCTCGTAAGATTTGCCTTGCTTAAAGGAAATTATTATGCGCCGCCTATAAATCAAGTAAATGGTTATGTCATGCTTCTTTCTGTTGTTGAATGTTACATAACTAAAGTAATCGATATTTTGGTAAAAAAATGCAATATTCGGGTGTTCAAACCTCAGGCTGGTTTTTACGAACAATTTGGGCCGCTAGGACAAATTATGCTCTCTCGGATTAGGCAATATATAAAAAATCTGGAAAAAGAGCATGGTCGTATAATCTGCATTCTGGACTGCAAACGTGGCGATATTGCCACGACTCAAAGCGCTTATTTCCTCGGTTTGATGGGGAATTTGCTTGAAAGCTGGGGTATTGATTATACTCCATTTGATTTTGACATAATTAATGTAACTCCATGGATGGGTCTGGATGTTATGGTTATGGGAGATAAAGAAAATCCTGGATTTGGATTAAAATTAATGAAAGAAGGCAAAGGTATTATTGTTGTTAACAAAAGTTCCAATCCTACCGGACCACAATATCAAGAACAGATTGTTGATGGTGGCAGTACCATACAAATGCAAAATGTTGTTGATTTATCTCTTTTGTCCCTTTATCATGATTTGGAAATTTCAGGATTGTCCACCATTGGTTTGGTTGTCGGCTCAACTCATATCTGTGAAGGGAATATTCGTAAAGTATTTCCCGGCGCCACTTTATTAGTGCCTGGTTTTGGCGCGCAAGGGGGTAAATTTACAAACATTATGCAGGAATTAATTCCGGATGGAGAATGGACTGGACAAGGAGCTATTTTTTCTTCTTCGCGCGGAACCATGTATCCATGGGAAACAAAATTTGGCGGTAGCGGCGATGTAAAAAATTTGGAAACAGATTTAATAGCGTCAATTTCCAATTTCCGCATTGCTGAAGAAGAGGCGTTTAAAGAATCGGGTTTAAAAGAAAAAGGAATCATTTATCCTTTCTAAAAACCAGTATTTTAACCAAAAAGCGAAGGATTATCCTTCGCTTTTTTTATTGAACAATTTTAAAATCTAAAAGATTTAATTTATTGTTCTGCGCAAGTGCATGGCGTATTTCCACAAACAGGGCATTTGTCTTCGTTCATATTTTTTTTAATTAACCCACGCCATCGGCGGGGCAAGCTAATAATCAAATTACGCTGATAGAAACGCTTATTAAAACGTATCTATCATACTTCTAAAGTATAAACTAAATAAATAAAAAAGAAATGAACTCAATCAAAAAATTAGCTACGGAAATTTGATTTATCGCCCAGTTTACAATCTTTCTATGAGCTCAGAAATTGACTCGGGGCTAGGTTCTTTCTGAGCTTGTTTTTCTTGAGTTTTTGGCTCATTTTCTATTTCCGTAGGGCTATAATTAGAGGGTGGTATATCATTACTTTTCACTGAAAAGTCGTTCGGTGAGCTTTCTAGGGCCTCGGGAAGTGCTTCAGTAGACTCGGAATCTATGGGTGGAATGGATGCAGGCTCGGTGGGCTCTTGGGGGCTTGGTGGAATAGAGTTTTTTGCAGAAATTGGGTTTTTTTTGTGTGTTTTCATCGGAGACCATAAATGTTTAATCTCTTCTAAAACCGATCGTCTTTTTTAATTCCTCTTTATTGATTTTACTGCCTAGATGGAGAGTCTCGGCCATATATTTATAAACTTCGGCTGGATATTTAGCTCCAAGCTGTTGGAAGGATAATAGTAAAGTCGCAGGCTCCACATTTGCAAGTATGTCTTCAATCATTGAATTTATACCTTTATCTAAAATCAACTCAACACTATCATTGAATTCCATTTTTTCCTCTATCACCGCCTCAATGAATTCCTTGAAAAATTCAATTCGCTGGCGAAGTTCATCGCTGATTTCTATTTTGGTTTTTTCTTTTTGTTTTGGCATAATTTTATTTATGATTTTCTAATATCATTTTTTATCATTCTCACAACTTCAGGAAATTTGGATATTTTAAAGTGTCCGTTTTTGCTCTCGTAAATGACAATTTTCGCCTGCTTTAATTTACTTGCATATTTTTTAGCATGAGATACAGGGACAACGTCATCATCTTTTGAAAATAACAGGTAAAGATTTCCTGCTTGCTTCTCAAGTAAGGATAGATTGGGTTTTAGTTTAAAACCACCAGCCAAACTTTCCCCAGGTAAAGTATTATCAAAAGGTGGGCAAATTAAATAGGTAGATAAGATCTTTTTAGGGAATTTATGTTCTGATAGATACTTGGCTAGAAAAATTCCACCCAGTGAACCACCCATGAGAATTACATTATTTCTTAGATATGGGATGTGTCTTTCAAAATATATTTTCCAATCCTTATATTTGGCATAATCTTGCAAAGGCATTCTAGGTCTAATTATTTCAAAATTTCTTTCTAGGGTTTTATCAAAATAATCCTCATAATACCTAACTCTTTTTTCTAAAGAAATTGGTCTAGTTTTTAGATAGTGCAAATATTCCTTTTCGTTTCTGAAAGTATTACCGCCATGAATTATAAATAATTGGGTTTTCTTTTTCATAAATTATTCTTTATTATATCTAACCTCGTCAGAAACTACCTTTCCTGCCTTAAAATCTTCGGCTAAAATTTTAGGAAGAATACGAACATTATCAGTCGGACTTACCCAGATTATTTTTGTAATCTCATGGGCATGAGAGCGAGCTAGTTTTTCAGTATCTAAATAATCTATTCCGTTTTTTACCTCAAAGAAAAATTCTACGTAGTGAAATCCTTTCTTTGCATAATCTTCCTTTGAAGTCTTCTCTTGTGTAAATACATTTACATAAAACAACCTGCCTACGTCGGGTTTTACTCCAAGTTCTTCAATCATTTCTCTAGATAAACATTCTTTTAGATCTTCTCCCCATTCTAAATGCCCGCCCGGCAATGCAACGAAAGTCTTATCGTGTGGATGCTCTACTGTCAACAATTTTTCGTTATGTAAAATAATCGCCCGGACTTTAATGATGATTTTTTTGTCTTTATCCATATATACATAGTATAGCAAATTAAAATTTACCCTTCATTTTAGAAATTACTTTTGTAACTTTAATTTTTCCATAACGTCCTCGTTCTCTAGGATTATTAAAATAATTACCGTCCAAAATATTACCGTTCTCAGAAATTCCTAGAATTGCTGTTCCATTATGATCACGCATATCGGAATCAGTACCCATTGCGGATGTTTTATTTTGATAAATATATACAAGCTCGTAGTTGCCGTTATTGTTCTTGCAAAGACTTGCAGTAAGACTATAAGAACACGAACGTTCTGTATACAAACAAACAGTAATATTGGTTAATGTTTGTTTTATCTCTATTGTTGTCTTATAGGTACCATTTTGTTCTTTCGTTTCTGAAAAACTACTCACTAATTCACCCTCGTATCTCCCGTCAATATTTGGAATGCCGAACAATTTTTTTATAGGTAGCCATTTCCAAAGATAGTTATTGAGTATCCAAAAAATAAAGAAGATTATTACAATCGCGGTTGGTGCTTCAATAAATCCCCATGAGGATAGATAGTGAAGTATGCTAGTTTCTGGTAAAGCATTAAGGTACGTATTTATTTTTGAAGATAACCAAAATGCCGGAACCGATGCCAAGAGTGAGAAGATAATATAAAACTTTGCGGTTAAAGTGTGTGTTTTCATATTTTACAGATTAAATGCCTGGTTCCAGTAATATTTTGCATTTTGAGCAGTGGGTTCTTTCAATGCCTGCAGAACCAATCCCAGAGACTGTTCCAGTTTTTGCGTAAATATTTGACGATCAGCTAAACTCCAGTTAGTCATAATATTTTCTGTGCCACAAACACTAGGAATTGCTGGGGAAAATACGTTGTGATTTTTTACTAAATCTTTTATATGATTTCCTACTATAACAAAAGAAATTGCATGGTCATTATAAAAATGCTCATTAGGATTAACGTGAACAAGTGATTCAATATGGTAAGAAGATACTGGACTTTTAGAACTAAAATGATTATTAGTCCAATTCTTAAACATACGAACAATTGGTTTATAGTTTTGTTTTGTTACAGCGTGTTTCGCAACTCCATTTTTATGATGAACTCTTGGTGAGTTTATTTTCTCTATTCCTGTTCTAAAAGAATATATAGCGATGGGGTCTTCTTTTGGGTCTGTCCCGATTTGAACTGCGGGAGTAACATCGGCTTTAAATGTGTTTGTGTTAACTTCAATACATTTATCTTTTCGAGTAACAGTCCATGTGTAAAGTCTTTGATTTTTGAGTTTCTGTTCAATTTCACTAAAAATAGTATCCCACATTATAGAACTTGAAACTGGTTGCGTTGAATGAGTACCACTGTAAGTCTGAAGACGTATAGCAACAATATCAACATCATTGATATCAGAAATAGAAGTATCATTCTTGTACGATCCTTGTAAAAAAGTGTGGTGTGTATCTCCAAGTATTTCTTGGATATGATTTTGTAAATTTGATACTTCGGTGGTTTTAGTATCAGAAATACTCTTTGTATATTTCTGAATATCACTAGTTGATATGTTGTGTGGCATATACATTTGAGTTAATTTAATAATGTGGATAACTAGAGCTTGTATACTTTCTAGTTATTTTCTATAATACTATACATGCTCACAAAAAAGCAAGTGGATATCTTAAAGTTTATAAAAACTTATAGAGAAAAAAATGGCTACGCGCCATCTCTTGAGGAAATAAAGAAAAAGTTTAAAATGGCGTCGGTCTCAACAGCTCATTACTATATTAGTAAGTTGCAAGATGCTGGTTTCTTAAACAAAGAACACAACCAGCCCCGTGGTGTTTCCACAAAAGAAGCAAAACAAACTGTTGAAATTCCCATACTTGGTGCAATAGCCGCCGGACAGCCGATTGAAGCAATAGAAATTCCAGACGAAACAATCACAATCACGAAAGACGAGATTGGACAGCAAGGAAAACACTATGCTTTGCGCGTGCAAGGTAGCAGTATGATTGATGAAGGTATCTTTGACGGCGATATAGTTGTTATACGCAAACAAGAGGTTGCAGAAAATGGACAAACTGTTGTAGCTGTAATTGACGACAATGAAGCAACCCTCAAAAAACTTTATCGCGAAAAAGGAAGATTTAGACTTCAGCCCGCAAATCCAACTTTGTTTCCAATTTATAGAGACGAAGTAGAAGTCAGAGGTGTCGTTGTTAAAATAATTCGTAATCTTGAATCACAACTTGATCAAGGACAATCCAGAAAAGAAAAATATGTCCGTAAAATCGACTACTCATGGGATTATAGAGGGGAAAAAACAAAATCATATACACACGGAATACATACTTATCCTGCTATGTTTATTCCACAAGTCGGGCGAAGATTACTAGAGACTTATAGCAAGGAAGGCGATACTATTTGTGATATTTTTTGTGGCTCTGGGACTGCCCTTGTTGAAAGTAGATTACTTGGAAGAAATGCCTACGGCATTGATCTTAATCCACTCGCTATTTTTCTTGCACATGCAAAAACAACACCAATCAATCCTCAAAAATTAACAAAAGAATATATATCATTGCTTGATAGAGTAGAAAAAATAAAAGATAATCAAATAAAAAGACCTGAATTTAACAATATAGATTTTTGGTTCAAAGATAAAGTTATAATTAAACTTGCCAAGCTAAAAAAAGCTATTAAAGAAATAAAAGACCAGTCAATTCAGAATTTCTTAATGGTTGCCTTTAGTGAAACTGTTCGCTACTCATCCAATTGTAAAAATGGTGAGTTTAAGTTAGTGCGTATTAAGGGAGAAAAACTTGAAAAACATGATCCTGATGTTATAGGAATTTTTCGTAAGCACGCAGAAAAAAATATTAAAGGAATGACTGAATTTTTCAAGGACGCTAAAAAAGATGTGTGGACAAAAATTATTTATGGAGATTCCTCAAAAGATAATGGTATAAAAGAAAAATCTATTGATTGCATTATTACTTCTCCTCCATACGGGGACAGTCGGACAACAGTTGCTTATGGTCAATTTTCTCGTCTATCTGCTCAATGGATTGATATATTTGATAATCCAAACGATGCTTCTGGTGTGGACAATGAATTGCTTGGTGGTAGAGCGACTAAAAATTTAATACACCTGTTACCATCAGATTATTTAAAGGAATCATTAGAAAAAATTGCTAAACAAGACGAAGTAAGAGCAAGAGATGTGTTGAGTTTTTATATTGGATTGAATGACTGCTTAAAACAAGCATACAAAATACTAAAACCAAAAAAATATTTTTGTCTTGTTATTGGCAATAGATTGGTTAAACAAGTTAGAATTCCAACAGATTTTATAATAGCTGAATTAGGAGAAAAAATAGGTTTTACTTGTGAAGATATCATTGTTCGGAATATTCCAGGCAAAAGAATGCCAATAAAAAATTCACCTACAAATATTGTGGGAGCTTTAGAAGAAACAATGAACAAAGAAAGTATTGTTGTTTTGAGAAAAAACTAAATAATTTTTTCAAATTTATCAAACAAATGCAAAAAATCTCGTTTATTGATTCTAAATCCAGTTCCATGATCATGGTATTTACCTTTATTTTTTCCAGTTCCGTATGACCCAATTCTTATATCTATTTTTAGCTTGTCTTTTTGAATAGATTTTTTAAATTTTTTAATATTTAGATTAGATAATAGATACGCCTCTACATAATGGAATTTTTCATTTAGTGATTTTCTTTTCCCTTTTGTTTCAGCTAATACGAGAAGAATTTTATCGGATTTTGCTTTTAAAACATCGTCAAAAATAGAAACGAGCCAATACGCCTCAATATTATTTTTATTTTTTAATATAAGTTTATTTTTTTCAAAAACAACTTGAAATAATTGTGGGTTTTTTCTAGAACCATAAATCGTTGAATGTAGACTAAATTTTTTCTCTTTATCAAGATATTTATACTTGTTAAATAAAATTCTATTAACTCCTTTGGGTTCAGGAGATTTAGTAGCAATAGTTAACATACTATCAGAGTCTATTCTTTTGGCCTTTAACTCAACATCGCCAACGTCGGGCAAGCGAAAATTATTTTCTTTAATTTCTAAAAGATCTTCTAAGGTTTTTCCAATACCATTATCGTGAAATCTATGAGTTTTTATAAAACCTTTTTTCTCTATCTCTTGAAGTTGTTTTTTAAGTTTTTTTATTGTTTTAATAGTTGTCATTTTATTTAATAAAATAATCTAATGATTTTTTATAAATTTTTGCCAAAATTGAAAGTTCGGCGACATCAACTCGTCTTTCTCCTCTTTCAATTTTGGAAACATAAGATTGTGGTTTTTTAAGTTTCTTAGCGACATCAACTTGCATCAAACCTACCTCGCTTCGTGCCTTGCGAAGTTTTTTTACGATATTTTTATACTCATTTGTATAAATTGATTTTGTCATTTATTCTAGTAGTTTATAACCTATTGCAGAATAACCCAAGATAGGTTATGCTTTATATATACCCCTCGCCCCATCGCCCATCCCAATTTCAAAAATCTTCCCGCCGAAACAAAAAAAGGATGGAAAAACGATGGGGCGAGGGCTGTTTACAGACGTTGGACGTCTGGGAATTGGAACGCTTCGCGTACATAGTTTATGTGAGCCACAATAATTTGCTTTCCGTCGAAAGCAAATTTTCCAGCCCCGGACTCAGCTATTTTTCTTACTAGAAAAATATGCTTCCGCCTTCACTTTTTGTGGCTACAAAAATATTGAATGCCTTGCGTGCAAAGTTTATGTGGTCACAAATCACTAAGTATATTACTTCGCTTCGCTCGTAATCTACGTAAGTGTTCGCGACCCCGGCTCGGCTTCCCGCAAGCTTGCGGGATAGGCCTGTGCCTTCACAAATCGCTCATAAATAAAGCAGTTTATTTACTTTGCGCGATTTGTGACCCCACCGGGAATCGAACCCGAATTTAATCCTTGAGAAGGATCCGTCCTAACCGTTAGACGATAGGGCCAATTTAACTTTTAATTCTTTTTTTCCTTTTGCTGTTTTGTAATATCTTTCAATTTTAAAAGCTTTATAAATGCTATCATAATTTTCTTTATATATCAGTATTAAAGGTTTACGATTTTTTGTTGATATGACTTTACCTTTATTATGATATTCTATTCTGCGATTTAAATTAGAGGTACAACCTATGTACAAATTTTTATCTTTTAAACTTTTTAATACATAGACTATGTGCATAATATCCTAACCATTAGCCTCGCCCGTAGGCTGGAGCCTACTGGCTACGGCCGAGGGACGATGAGGCCATTCAGAAAATATATCATTTTTTTACTAAAAATCAAAAAAAAGAAGCGTATATCTGTATTAAATAATACGCTTCTATGATGAAAAATAAAAAGCAAATTAAATCCTAACCAATTCATCCACTAATTGTGTCTGATTGGAAAGCCGAGCCACCTTGTCGTCGTATTTAAAGACCCATTTTGCTTTTGATGGAAAATCTATCTTTTCAACAACAAAAGTTTTAACAACACCTCCGGTATTATAGGACCCGGATTCACCAATTTTTTTCCCAATAAGCGTTTGTCCAAGCGCTGAATTCGCGCTTATTATGGCATGATTTTCTGGAAGCATGTGTTTGCAAACGCATACGCCGTCTATCACAACATAAAGTGGTTTGCCATCAAGTTTTATTTTTACTCCATTTCCATGGAGGCATTCATGTTTTTGCTCCCTTACTTTAATTTCCGGAAGTTTTAATTTTTTTTGGTAGTCAATAATTTTTTTCTGGACAATAGCCAGGCTTGTCATAAAAGACATCTCGTTTTCCTGAGATTCTCTTCTTGAATCACCAGCTTCATTTTTAAAACTGATAAATTCTTTCTGATTTTTTTTTAGGATGTCAAGTTGTTTTAGAACAAATTTACGTCCATTTGGCGTCAAAAAATCACCATTTGTTTCAATTTCAGAAATTTTTTTTCCCATGGTTTTTGAGTTTTAATTTTTAAATAACCAAATTGAATATATTCATGCTTATTATACATCTAATATGGGAGATTTGTCAATCTTCAATTTTTGGTTTTTCTAATTCAAGCATAGAAAGTTCTGGAGAGGTTCCAGCTATGCGAAGAATATCTTTGTCAATTTTTTTTAATTCTTTATTTGAAATATTATAGTGATTTACGACAGTACCGAGCGCGCTTCCAAGTTTCGTATGATATTCGTCATAAGATTTTAAATGTTTTCCCAAGTCTCCGACTTTTTTTATTATATCTTTGGCCGATTCTTCTATTTGCATGGCTTTTAAGCCCTGAAGGACGGTTTGCAAATATGCCAGAAATGAAGTAGGGGAGGTTATTATTACTTTATATTTTCCAGCCGCGCGTTGGATTAAATTCTCATTTTCTTCCGATACTCCCACTTTGCTGGTCAGCAGGTCGTAATAAATTGCTTCATGCGGAATAAACATAAAAGCGAAGTCGGTAGTCCCTTTTGAGGGCTGTATGTATTTTGAAGTTTCAACAATCCTATTTTTTAAATCATTCTCAAAAATTTTTTCCAGTTTTTTTCTTTCTGTTTCATCCCGTTCTTCGGCCATTTTGTTGTAATTTTCCAGTGAAAATTTTGAATCTATTGGAATGATTTTATCTTTGACAAAAACCACCGCATCCACAATCGTTTTATCCGGGAATTCATATTGCATTTGGTAACTTCCTGGCGGAAGGACATTTTTTAAAACTGTTTCCAAATAATATTCTCCTAAAATTCCGCGTTGTTTCGGATTTTTCAAAATATTTTCCAAACTTTGCAGCTGGTCGGCAAAAGAAATAACTTGCTTATTTGTTTCATCTAATCGTGTGAGTCTTTCTGTCACATCTTTTATTATTTTATTTGATTCGGAAGAATGGAATTTTAAATTTTCATTTACTTGCCTATGAGATTCGCCAAGTTTAGCATCAACAGTTTTTATCAATTCGCTTATTTGCGTCAATAATTGAATTCCAGTATCATTTTCGAGTTTCTTTTCTTTTTTCCCAAACAGAAAATAGGCAATAATACCTCCTGCTAAAACCGCAATTATAATTATTAAAGTGGTTTCCATCCCGTTAGAAATTTTAAATTAGTAAACATAATTATTATAACATACTCCTTGAATTTTTAACGAAATAAAAGGTATTAAACCTTTTATAATTTCCCCAAATAATGTTTTAATGTATAAATCCAATCTTCATCAATTTGGTCGCTTTCAACCTTTTGAGCCAGAAGCCATTCTAAGTACCCGGGGTCAACACGAGCAATTTCTTTTATTTCTTTACCGTTATGTTTTCCAAAATTAATATATTTAAAAAGTGAAGGGTGGGAAGAAATCTCTATCATTTTCGCAATTATTTCATCATTGCTAACTACTTTTTCTTGCCCGCCCTGTTTGGAGAGAATCTCCTGCAGGCGGGTCTTTAATCGTTCATATAATTTTTCTAAAACCAGGACATCTCCCATTGCATCGTGGGCTTGGGCATCTACATCAAGCTCCAGCAAATAACGCAAATATTGCAAATTATATTTTCCTATTTTTCCTTCAGGGTCTAGGTGTCTCGCCAACCTTAATGTGCAAATAAAATTTTTTGGACTGATATTCTCTTTTTTAATCATCATTAAATCAAAAAGAGCGTTATGAGCCACGACAACTTTATCTTTATCTTCAAAAATTTTCTTGATTTTAGAAAAATCGCCGCTGGCGCTAAAAGTTGGCTTGTCTTCCAGCATTTTATTTGTAATGTGATGCACAGCTGAAGCCTCTGGCGGAACTTTGATTGGTGGCTTGTAAAGACCGACAAAATTTTCATTACCGGTCTTATATGCGATTTGGCACAAGAAATCTTTTTCCGTATTGCCGGTGGTTTCTGTATCAAGAAAAATTATTTTTTGCTCTTTATTCATACTTGGTTATTTTATCATATTTTTGTTATAATATGTGCGCATTATGAAAATTCAAAAATTTTTACATCTTCGCCCTCGGAGACATTAGGACAGGGAACCCACGATGCTTAAATTTTTTAATTTTCATAATGTATAAAATATGCTACATGAACAAATAAAAAACAGCATAAAAGAAGCAATGATGACCAGAGATACCTTACGGCTTGAAACTTACCGTGGTATGCTTTCTGCTTTTACAAACGAGCTTGTTTCAAAAAATAGAAAACCAAATGAAATACTTGCAGATGAAGAAGCGTTGGTCGTCATAACTCGTCTGGCAAAACAAAGAAAGGATTCTATAGAACAATTCAAAAAAGGAAACAGGGATGATTTAGCGCAAAAAGAAGAAGCTGAGCTTTTAATTTTAGAAACTTATTTGCCAAAAATGATGGAAAAATCTGAAATAGAAAAGGTAGTTTTAGCGAAAAAAGATGAATTAGGAATTACAGATGCGACAAAAAAGGGAATATTAATGTCAATTATTATGAAAGATTTAAAAGGCAAAGCAGACGGTTCTTTAGTGAGGGAAGTCGTAGATGCCTTATTTTAATTTACCTGTCCCGTATTAAATTTTTGATTAAAACAAATGACCATTATAAATAAAAACTTAAAATTTTAATACTAGAATGCAGACCGTTAAATTTCTAACTATTTTAGTGGACCAACATCAGATATTAGCTTACATCCTGATTTTTTTAGGATTAATTTTTGAGGGAGAAATTGTCGTAATATTTGCCGGTGTTCTTTCACATTTAGGCGCATTAAATATTTGGTTTACCATCTTTTTTATTTTACTTGGAGCTTTCAGCAAGACTATTTTATTCTATTATTTGGGCACGATGATTCATAATAAATGGCATGAAATTAATTTTTTTAAATATATTGAAAGAAGAGTGCTTTATATAATGCCCCACTTTATTCAAAAGCCATTTTGGTCTATTTTTATTTCTAAATTTATAATCGGTGTAAATTATATGGTAATAATATTTTCAGGTTATAAAAAAATAAATTATAAAAAATATTTAAAAGCTGAAATCAGCGCTAATCTCATTTGGGCTCCGCTCTTGCTGTCGCTTGGATATTTTTTCAGCTATACAGCGCTTCAAGTAAGCAGAGAAATTTCGAGATTTTCTCTGGTGATACTGATTTTAATGATTTTATTTTTCCTTTTTGATAAATTAGTAGAATGGGTTTATGAGATTTTCGAAGGATTTTATAATAATAATAATAATAATAATAATTAAAATTAAAAAAATATGTTATTTTTTAAAAAAAGAAAAATATTAATTACACACTCTGGAGGATTTCACGCTGATGATTTATTCGCTACAGCAGTTTTATTGATTTTGAATAAGGGAAATGTAAAAATTATTCGCACTCGCGACCCTGAAATAATCGCTCAAGGAGATTATGTTTACGATGTTGGAGGAATTTATGACCCGGAAAAGAATAGGTTTGACCATCACCAAACAAGCGGGGCAGGCAGTAGGAAGAATGGCATAGAATATTCTTCTTTTGGTTTAGTTTGGAAAAAATTTGGAGAAAAGCTTTGTGGGTCTAAAGAAGCGATGGAAATTGTTAATAACAAACTTGCGACTCCCGTTGATGCGAACGACAATGGGATTGATTTATATAAAAGTAATTTTGAAAATATTTTTCCATACACAGTCTGTAATGTTTTGTCTATTTTTTCACCAACTGCGCTAGAAAATATGGACCAAGATATGCAATTTTTTAAAGCGCTTATTTGGGCGAAAGAAATTTTAAAAAGAGAAATTAAAAAGGCAAATGACCAAATAGAAATTATAAAAATAATTCAGAATTTTTATAAGAATAGCAATGACAAAAGATTGGTGGTAATAGATGCGCCAAAAGTTTCAAGATATGATATACAAGATGCGCTGCAAAATTTTTCAGAACCCCTTTTTGCAATCTACAGTACTGCGGATGAATGGAGAATTGTGGCTCTAAGCTCTGATTATAAGTTTTTTAAGAATAGAAAAGATTTTCCTAAGGCTTGGGCGGGACTTCGAGACCAAGAACTGCAAAATATTTCAGGAGTATCGGATGCTATTTTTTGTCACAGGAAACTTTTTTTGGTTGGTGTAAAAACCAAAGAAGGAGCGATTAAATTAGCGGAATTAGCGTTAAATTTATCATAAATATTAAAAACAAAACCCTTTAAAAACTTTATTTAATATTTATGATAATATAGGATTATTATGGCATTTATTGATGAAATAAAAATACACACAGAAGCCGGGCGCGGTGGAGACGGCGTAGTTCGTTGGCGGCAAGAAAAATTTGTTCCGAAAGGCGGACCAGCCGGAGGCGACGGCGGCCGAGGCGGTGATTTTTTTGTACTGGCGGTACGTGATGCAAATATGCTTTCAAAATATAAAGCAAAAAAACAATTTATTGCAAGCAGAGGAGAAGATGGCGGAAATAAAAGTTTGCATGGTAAAAATGGAGAAGATTTTGTTTTAGAACTGCCTATAGGGTCAGTCGTTACGAATCTTGAAACTGAAGAAGTATGGAATTTACTTGAAGAAGGGCAGAAGATTTTGCTTCTACGTGGCGGGTATGGCGGTTTTGGCAACGAACATTTTAAAAGTTCTACAAACACAACTCCACAAGAATGCAAACCCGGACAAGACGGAGAAAAAGGAGATTTTAAAATAGAGCTTGAGCTTTTTGCAGATATCGGATTAGTTGGACTTCCAAATGCCGGTAAATCCTCATTATTAAATTCTATTACTAATGCTGAAACGAAAGTGGCGGATTATGCTTTTACAACCCTAGATCCCAATTTAGGTGATTTTTATGGATATACAATTGCCGATATTCCGGGAATTATAGAAGGCGCTTCGGAAGGAAAAGGATTAGGCACTAAATTTTTACGTCATATAAAAAGGACAAAAATGCTTGCTCATTTGGTTTCTTTTGAGAACGCCAATATGATAAAAGCTTATAAAGAAATTCGCAAAGAACTTGAAGCTTATGATAAAAAAAATAAATTAGAAAATGACGGCTTATCTGAAAAAGATGAAATTATTATTCTGACTAAAACTGATGTGATAGAAGACCCTAAATTTATAACTAAAAAAGTTAAAGAATTTGAGAAACTTCCCGTCCGACTGAACAGTCGTTCGGGCGGGGGAAAAAAAGTTTTCTCACTTTCTTTATATGATGACAAGTCGATAAAAAATTTTAAAGATGAATTAATAAAAATTTTTACAAAATGAAGATATAATATAATTTATGGAGAAAAAATATTATCCGACAATTGGTTTAGAAATACACGCAGAATTAAAAACACAGACAAAGATGTTTTGCGCTTGTAAAAATAATCCTGATGAAGAAAAACCAAATATAAATATTTGTCCAGTATGCATGGCTCATCCCGGCGCATTGCCGGTAATAAATAAAAAAGCTATTGAAAACGTAATAAAAGTTGGGTTGGCTATTGGCGGAGATATTGCGGATTTTACGGAATTTGACCGCAAAAATTATTTTTATCCGGATATTCCAAAAGGTTATCAGATTTCTCAATATAAATACCCAATAGTTTCAGGCGGGCATTTGGCAGATTTTGACGTCACGCGTGTTCATTTAGAAGAAGATACGGCAAATAATAAACATAAAGAATTAATTTCCCCCAAACTGGGTTTGGGGGAAGAGGGAAAAGGGTATTCGCTAATTGATTTCAATCGCGCAGGAATACCACTGATGGAGCTGGTAACAGAACCTAAAACATTTGAAGATGATAATATTGCGGCTAAAAGTTCTTCTAATTTTGCAAAAGAACTTCAGTTGATACTTTGGTACTTAGGAGTTTCAGAAGCAAATATGGAAAAAGGTGAAATGCGCGTGGAGGCAAATATTTCCATATCAGAAGCCTCGCCCGGCTCGCCCATAGGGCTATGCCCGAGGGTAGGTCTATGGCCGAGGGATAAAAATAAATTGGGAACAAAAGTAGAAGTAAAAAATCTTAATTCTTTTAGAAACGCAGAGAAAGCGATAAAATATGAAATAGACAGAATGATAGAGCTTTCTAAAAATGGCAAAGGCGGACAAATAGTTCAAGAAACTCGCGGTTGGGATGAAAGTAAACAGCAAACTTTTTCACAAAGAAAAAAAGAATCCAGTCATGATTACAGATATTTTCCAGACCCTGATTTGCCAAAATTAAAGCTTCACGAGGCCTTTGATTTAGAAAAAATGAAAAGTGAATTGCCAGAATTGCCGGAAGCCAAAAGATTAAGATATAAAAAAGATTTTGGCATTAAAGATGAAGATATTGAAAGTTATATTAATGATCCTGACCTTGGCGCCAGATTTTCTGCTATCGCTGAAATTCTAGCAAATAAAGAAAAAATAAAAGTAGCTTCAAATTATATAACTTCTGACTATCTTGGACTTAAAAAATCCAACTTGGACATCGGATGTCCAAGTGCTGATAATTTCGCTGAATTGATTGATATGTTAAGTGAAAATAAAATTTCTTCCCGCGTGGCGAAAGATATTTTAGCGATGATTGTAAAAAAAGATGAATCTCCTCTTAAGATCGCGACTGAAAAAAACTTATTACAAAACAATGACGAAGGCAAATTAAAAGAAATAGCGCAAAAAATTATTAATACTAATCCAAAAGTTGCGGCAGATTATAAAGGCGGAAAGGAAAATAGTCTGATGTTTCTAGTTGGACAAATTATGAAGGAAACAAAGGGCGGAGTTAATCCTTTGGCAATTAAGCAAATTTTGATTGATTTATTAAGATAGCTATTGATTTTTATTTCTATATAATGATTGGCCACTTTTTTTATTTTCCTTTTATGTTTTATGTTATAATGTGGAAATGAATCCCGTTAGAAGCCGCGGTCGCAGTTTTTAACGAGATGAATAAATAAAATCATTATTTAAATTAATCTAGCAGGAATAGTTTATTTTCTAAAATAGACCGCGACCTGCTTCTAAACGGGATGAAGACATTGCGCGAATATATAAAAGAAGCGGATGAAAAAGGAATCGCTATTGGTCATTTTAATATCTCAAATTTAGAAGCATTACACGGAATTTATAACGCAGCCAAGAAATTAAATGTTCCGGTAATTATCGGTCTTTCTGAAGGCGAAGAAGAATTTATTGGTAAGAATGAAGCTGTCGCTTTAATAAAAGAAATAAGAGAAAAAGACGATTACCCGATATTTTTAAACGCTGACCATCATTATACTTTTGAGTCAGTTAGAGATGCGCTTTTAGCCGGATATGATTCAGCTATAATTGATGCGGTTAAACTGCCGCTTGAAGAAAATATTGTTCTTACAAAAAAATGCGTAGATTTTGCCCGTGAACTTTCCAAAAAAGAAAATAGAGATATTTTAATAGAAGCGGAAATCGGGTTTATTGGCACTTCATCAAAACTTTTAAACACTATTCCGGAAGATGTCGGAGAAAATACAATGACAACTCCGGAAGATGCAAAACATTTTGTGGAAATGACAGGAGTTGACCTTCTTGCCCCGTCGGTTGGCAATATTCATGGAATGGTGCGTGGAGGCAATCCTAGACTCCATCCCGAACGCGTAAAAGCCATAAGAGAAATGACAAAAATTCCATTAGTATTACATGGGGGATCTGGTTCAATGAATGAAGATTTTCTTGCTTGTATTAAAGAGGGTATTGATATTGTTCATATAAATACAGAAATTCGCGTTGCTTATCGAGATGCGGTCAAAAAATTTCTTATTGAAAATCCGGACGAAGTAGTTCCATATAAAATTTTAAAACCAGCAGTTCTGGCTATTGAAGAGATAGTCCTGGCTCGTTTAAAACTATTTAATGGAATAAAATAATTTGCTTTTTAAAAATTTTCATATATAATCTAGCCCATGTTGTCTTTAACTGCAAAAATCAGAGATCCAAAAATAGATTTAAAAAATCTAAGAAAATCAGGCGAATTACCGGCCGTTTTTTATGGCATGGGCAATAAATCTGCCGCAATTTCTGTTTCAATTATTGAATTTAAGAAAATTTGGGAAAAAGCTGGAGAATCTTCTACTATTAAGATAACTGGACCAAAAATCTCGGTTGATGTTCTTATTCATGATGTTCAAGTTGACCCAGTTACCAGTGAACCGATTCATGCAGACTTTCTGGTAATTGATATGGACAAGAAGATTAAAGTTAACATTCCTCTTGAATTTACAGGAATATCTGAAATTGTAAAAAATGGAATAGGTACTCTTGTCAAGGTTCTTCATGAAGTTGAAGTTGAAGCATTACCAAAAGATCTTCCTCATGATTTTGTGATTGATATTTCAAAATTAATTGCATTAGACAGCCTTATTTTAGTATCTGACATATCTCTTCCGCCCGGAGTTACTATGATTTCTAAAGCAAATGAAGTGGTTGCTTCTATTGTAGAACAAAAAGAAGAAAAAGAAGAAGTTGTCGTGCCAGTTGATTTATCTGCAATTGAAGTTGAAAAGAAAGGCAAGAAAGAAGAAGAGGGAGAAGAAACAACTGGAGAAGCGGTTACTGCGGAAAAAACTGAAGAAAAAGCAAAATAAATTTTTGAAAATATGTTATAATAAAAGTTATGATTAGAAAGACGGTCATAGCTTTTTTTGTTTTTATTTTACTTCTGACTTTTGGAATACCCAAGGTTTCTTTTGCTTTTGATTGCGTAAAGGATTTAAACGATAATTCTTCGTTTGACCAAAAACAATTTTGCCAAAATGAGCTTAACCAACTGCTTAGCCAAGTAGCGGTATTTGAAAGCCAATTAGCAGAGCAAGTGAAACAAACTGGCACTATAACCGGTGATGTTAATTATTTAACCAATCAAATTAATGCGCTTAAAACAAAAATAAAATCAAGAACTCTTGCCATAGCTACGCTAAAAGTTTCAATAAATGAAAAATCCAAAAAAATTAAAACCTTATCTGAAAAAATTGAAAGCGAAAAAGAATCACTCGCTCAATTGCTTCGCAATACCAACGAAGCCGATAATGAAAATTTTATTCATTTGATTTTTTCAGATAAAACGCTCTCAGGTTTTTATAGTGACTTAGAGTCATATGCTTCAATTAAGGAGGCAATAAAAAAATCGGTTGAGATTATTACCGGAATAAAAATAGAAACCGAAGTGCAAAAAGCCGATTTACAGAAAAAACAAGACGCTGAAGCGGATGCCAAGGCTGAACTTGAAAATGCGCAAAAACAAGTGACAAAAAACCAAAATGAAAAAAAAGAATTATTGACTATATCAAAACAAAAAGAAGCAGATTATAAAAAAGTCATAGCCGAAAGACAAAAACGCGTAGCAGATATAAAAGCTAGACTTTTCCAACTGGCGGGCGGAGCTGAAGCTATTCGTTTTGATATCGCATTGGCCTATGCCGAAGAAGCAAACAAGAAAACAGGAATAGACCCGGCATTTTTACTGGCAATATTAAAACAAGAAAGTAATTTAGGTTCTAATGTTGGCAGATGTTATTTGACTAATTCATCAATCGGAGAGGGCGTCAGTGTGAGTACCGGAAAAGTTTGGCCTAATCTTATGCATCCAACTCGCGATGTTCCGCCATTTTTGGAAATCACCAACAGTTTAAGATTTAACGCGTTTAAAACATTCGTGTCTTGTCCGGTGGCTGGAATAAAGGGCTATGGCGGGGCGATGGGTCCCGCGCAATTTATTCCTTCCACTTGGAAGCTTTTTGAAAAAAGAGTTTCTGTTGTTACCGGTTCAAACCCGGCTAATCCATGGCTTGCAACAGACGCGTTTATGGCTTCTGCTTTATACCTGACTGATTTAGGAGCAGTTGGCGCAAGCACAACCGCGCAAAAAAGGGCCGCTTGCAAGTATTATGGTTCTGGAGGGTCAACTTGTTCTTATGCAAGAAGCGTTATGGCTTTGAAATTAAAAATTCAAGAAGATATAGATTATTTAAAGTTATATGGAATTACAAAAGAATAGTTAATTTACGTTGCCAATAATTATAAATTGTGATAGGATGTGAATTATGAAAAAAGACATACATCCAAAATTTAACCTTAAAACCAAAGCCACTTGCGCTTGCGGAGCTGTTTTTGAAGCGGGTTCAACTATGCCTGAAATCAAAATGGAAATTTGCAGTCAATGTCATCCTTTCTTTACAGGTAATGAAAAAATAATTGATACTGCTGGACGCGTGGAACGCTTTAATAAGCGCCGCCTCGCCCATAAGGCTACGGCCGAGGGAGCCGCAGTAAAAGCTAAAAAATAAACAATTTACATAAGTTTTCAAAAGCATATTATGTAATTGTTTTATGCGCCTTATTTCTTATTTATGACATTTAATCTAGACGAACTTAAAAAAAATCACAAGACAAGCTATTTAGCCGGTGTTTTAGAGCATTTAGATTATGAAGAAAAAGAAGTGAGAGAAATGCTTGTAAAGGATATTACTCTAAAAGAAATGGTGGAAGGCGAATTAAAATCTATTCAAGAACAAAGAAAAATTATAGAAAAACAAATTGAAGATATTTTAGAAAACTACGAGCTTAACGCCACAAAAAAGAAAGAGTCAGAAGAAATGGCAAATGAAATAGTGCTTGAAGTTCGCGCCGGAGCGGGAGGCAATGAGGCTTCGCTTTTTGCTTGGGAACTGGCGCATATGTATGAAAAATTTTCTGAAATAAAAGGATGGGAATGGAAAACAAACTATGAATCAAAAAGCGATTTAAATGGTTATAAAGAAGCCAGTTTTGAAATAAAAGGCAAAGATGTTTACAAAAAAATGCGTTTTGAAACCGGCGTGCATAGAGTCCAAAGAGTTCCGGCTACCGAAAAAAATGGCCGAATCCATACTTCTACCGCATCCGTGGCAATTTTGCCAATCAGAAAAAAAATTCTTTTTGAAATAAATCCGGCTGATTTAGAAATGGAATATTCGCGTTCCGGCGGAAAGGGAGGACAAAATGTCAATAAAGTTGAAACCGCTGTCAGACTTATTCATAAGCCAACCGGCATTGATGTGCGTTCCACTAATGAAAGAAGTCAATTGGCGAATCGCGAAAAAGCTATGATGATTTTAACTGCTAAGCTTCAGCAATTAGAAGAAGAAGAAGAAGCTAAAAAATATTCCGGAGACCGAAAAAGTCAAATTGGCACAGGAGATAGGTCTGAAAAAATTCGCACTTATAATTTTCCACAAGACCGCCTTACTGACCATCGCATAAAAAAATCTTGGCATAATTTGCCTAGAATAATGGAAGGAGATATAAATGAAATAATTGAAGATATTGATTCGGGCGTAATAGGAGATGAAGAAGAGAAATAAATTGCTTTTCATTTTAGATATGATATGATTTTTGGGTAGGGTCTCATTTAGCGAAAAGAGTTTCTACGTTTTATTAAGTAGTTTTTGCCCGATTTTTTTAAAACGGGAGAAATTAAAGTATGGCTACAAAGCTATATGTAGGGGGACTCCCTTACAGCACTCAAGAAGATGCTTTAAAAGAGCACTTCGCGCAAGCTGGTAATGTTACATCAGCTGTGATTATTATGGACAAAATGTCCGGTCGTTCAAAAGGTTTTGGATTCATAGAAATGTCAACAGATGCAGAAGCGCAAAACGCTGTCTCAATGTTTAATGGACAAGAATTTGAAGGACGAAAACTTACAGTAAATGAAGCTCGTCCAATGGAAGCTAGACCACCAAGAACTGGCGGAAACGGCGGATATAACGGAGGAGGAAATGGCGGTTATGGCGGTGGAAACCGCGGTGGACGTCGTGAATACTAAAAATTAGTTTCTAGAAACTAGGTTCTAGTTAAAACAAAAACACCCTTAAGGGTGTTTTTGTTTGCGCAAAGTTATTATTTTTGTTATATTTTCAGCACGGGGTGTCTTTCATTCCTGCTTTTGTGTTTACCTAAAACCTAGAAGCTAGTCGCTAGAACCTGTATCTTGAGCGTGTAGTTCAGTGGTAGAACGCTGTCCTGATAAGACAGAGGTCGAAGGT